>Ga0209947_1000328_pt1 | contig 29411 bp, 28 predicted proteins | sample SalPonR2_B_D2_MG_FD_185706 | JGI IMG/M metagenome (GOLD analysis project Ga0209947, IMG submission 185706) | Salt pond soil microbial communities from South San Francisco under conditions of wetland restoration - Salt Pond MetaG R2_B_D2_MG... ...
TTCGCTTTTTCTTCTCCACCGATGCCGGCGAAAAACTGATTTATATAATGAACAACTTTATACTTACTCATTTTGTTTCCCCCCTTTCACGTTTTCTGTTATCAGTACTTTGAAAAATCATTCCTTATGGACGTCATTTCTTCAATTATTTCGTCAACATCCAAAACCATTTCCATCATGCTTACCTGTTCGTCGTATACATCTGAATCGACAGCTTCTTTGAATTCAGGCTCAACTGCGTGATAAACTGCGAGTCCCAACTGGACTCCTGCTAAAGGACCTGCAAAGGTAGGATCTCCGTTTGTGACGGTTTCAGCTGACAATCCAGCTGATTCAGCTTCCGCTGCGCCGAATACAACAACTACATTTTCGGCACCGTATTTTTCGGCGAGATCTTTAACTCTGTTTTGATTTTCCAGGTCCATTGCTCCTGCGGCCGTTCAGACAAAGCATTCTGTAGCGGAGAAGACAACTTCAGTTCCGGAAACAGTCTTGATGCATTCTTCAATTGCCGGTCCCGGTACGCCATCCCTATCTCCGATGATTATGATTTTCTTGTTTTCAAAAGCGCTCATTAATCATCATCCTTTCATTCAGTTTTTTAGTAGGTTGTTGCCGAGTATTTATTGAAGCCCAATTCGTTTGTAGCTCCCGTAATAACTTGAATTTCCGCTTCGATGCTTCCATCCGGCCTTAAACTGCCGTCAAATCCACCAGCAATTTTGTCTGCATAATCAAGCATCCCGATTATTTTGTCCATAGGCGGTAAAACGATGACCTCGTTTGCATTTCCACCTGTGACAACAGCATCGGCTTTTGGATCCGCATCCGCCAAGGATTGTGATGCGCCGTCTCTTCCTGCATACTCATCTGTCACTATTACGGTTTTTACGCCTTCGTCCTCAATTTTTTTACAGTTCATAATCAAGTCGGTGTCAGGATTTCCAAAGCCTTCCTGGGAAATGATTACTGCATCCAAGCCGAGATATTTTGCAAATTTGGCAGACCAGTTTGAAGATCTTTCCTTGTCTGCAAGATAAACATTCTCATTTGTTGCTATTACTCCGATAAAATTGAGCTCCTTGCCATGTTTTTTGTAAAGTTCCTCAATTATCGGATTGTTCAAGTGGTGATACGACGTATTCTTGTCACAAGCTGAAACGCAGTTTCCACTAAGCACTGCCCCGTCCATTATTTCTGTTGGATAAAGAACAGTCGGGATTATTTTCTTTGCATCGACTCCATAGACGTATGTGTCATGAAGCAATCCTTGAGTTTGCAGCATGTAGATATATCCAACTTTTGGCAAATCCGGATACTCGGCAACTTGCTGAAGCAAAGGCTTTGTTTCATAAGTCACTATTTCGTCAGGCTCAACATCCATTGCGGCTTTGCCCAAGTAGGTTGCCACTTTGAGCCCTGCCATTCTGGCGGCCTTCTCGTATGTATGCTGTTCTATTCCTTCTTTCGGCTCCACAACAACACATACATTGTTCAGTTTTGAGAACGGAGTCAATTCAGCTCCAGGTCCGGACATGTCTACGATGCCTTCCTGAAATCCTACAATCTTTCCGCATGTCACAACAGCTGCTCCGTTCAATGTGTGGGTTCTTCCCTCTCCAACAGTTGTAACCTTGTTGATCATTCCTGGGAATATTCCTCCCGGACCTTCAACCTTGACTCTCGGTTCTATTACATCCTTAACAGGTGTAATGCGAACACTTTCGCCGGGTCTTGCAAGTTCTACGACGCATTTTACAATGTGCTCATCTTCCATTACCAAGTCGATAATTTCCTGTTTGTTCACATACAGGGTCCCCTTTTCAACTTTAGTTGCTTCTGAAAATTGAACATCTGCAATCTTGATTTTTCCAAGTTCCAAACGCAAAACATTCACCCCCCTTTATTTTGGGCAACGCACAGCATTGCCTTAAGGCAAAATTAAACGTGTTTCTCAACCATAGCTTCGATATTTGCCGCTTTTGCTTCGTCCTTCGTAACTTCTTCGATTTTCTCACCATCTTTGTAAAGCAAGATAGTCGGAAGTCCCAAGACTCTTTGAGAAATCGCGAGTCTTCTGGCTTTCGTAATGTTCAACTTGCAAAACTTCACTTTTCCTTCATATTTTTCGGCCAAGGCCTCCACGTCGGGCATAAGTGCTTTGCAAGGTTCACATCCGTCGCTCCAAAAATCGACAAGTACAAGTCCTTTGTAATTTAAAACTTCCTCATCGAAATTGTTCTTTTCGAGAATAATCATTTTTTCATCCCTCCTTTAATCTTCAAATGTGTTTTCAATATATTTTTCCGCTTGAACAGCGGCTATTGCTCCGTCAGCTACAGCTGTAACAACTTGCCTCAATGATTTGTGCCTGATGTCTCCAGCTGCGAAAACTCCCGGGAAAGCTGTTTTCATATCAGGATCGGTAATCAAATAGCCGCCCTTGTCGGTTTCAAGAAGGTCTTTGAATAATTCACTTTTGGGAATGTAGCCCACAAACGGGAATATTCCAAAAGTCCCGTCTTCTTCCGGTGCATCTATTTCCGTTATTTCTCCTGTCTTCTTGTTTTTCAAAACAAGTTTCTCAACAATTCCGTCCCCTTTGATTTCTTCTACGACAGAATCCCATATGAATGCCATCTTATCATTTTTAAAGGCTTTATCACGTATCGACTTTGCGGCTCTCAGTTCATCTCTTCTGTGAACCACTGTAACCTTTCTGGCAAACTTTGTCAGGTACATCGCTTCTTCCACTGCTGTGTCCCCGCCTCCTATAACATAAACTTCGAAATCCGTGAAGAAGTCGGCATCACATGTAGCACAGTATGAAACACCCTTGCCTGTCAATTCGCGTTCGCCTGGAACACCAAGATATCTTGGACTTGCCCCTGTGGCGATTATAACGACTTTCGCCTTATATACTTCCTTATTACCCGTTACAACTTTGATTCTATCCTGCAAATCAACTTTAACTATTTCTTCTTTCTTTCTTTCAGCTCCAAAAGCTTCAGCCTGTTCAACCATTCTTGCAACAAGACTCGGTCCAGTTGCATCTTCAATGGAACCCGGGTAGTTTGCAACTTCATTTGTCGTTACAATTTGCCCTCCCGCCTTATCTTTCTCAAGAATCAATGTCTTCATCTTTGCTCTTGCGGAATACAGTCCCGCGGACAAGCCCGCCGGTCCTGCCCCTATGATTATTACGTCGTATAAATTTTCCATATTCGCATCTCCTCCTGGTCTCTTTATTGATTGCCTTCTATAGCACCCTTTATAAGTGAAAGGTCTATAACGCGAAAATCATCAAGTATCGACTCTGTCCACTTTGGTGTTATTTTATTATTATTGAATTTTTTTACAGTCGCAAGGCTGTCTTCAATTATGACGAGCGAGTCATAATCCAAGGTTTGCTGTTTTTCACTTATTAGAATTGATTTGAATGGAGTTTCGTTTGGTTTAACGCTTCCTGACAATGGATGAGAAAGAAGTTTATACCCCTCGTGAATTCTATCCCTCGCATAAAGAAGGATTTCCTGGTAAGTTTTTTCAGGCATGAAATGTAAATCAATATTGTCTCCGAATGTTTCCGCTACCCTTTGGTTGTTGGTAATCAGTATCATCATTAATTCCCTCCGGTTCTTTCTTCCAGGATTCTGACAATAAAAAAAAGCAATAGGAATTTGTAATAGCCCACTGCTTCTCTGTCATAAGACCTGAGAGTTTCTCTTTATGTTTCCATAAAAATTGCCCCTTCGGTGCTCAAAATTCAAGCTTTTCAGAGACTTGTCCCCGTACGGTTCTTTTGCCTGAGAATTTTGTTTCAAACGGCAACGTTGAAACTTTTTCCTTCGGCGGTCCTTTCGAACTCTCTCCCGTAAAGTTCATCCAAATCGATTTATTTAATTGTGATAGGAATACTTTATATTTCGCTTCGAACTATTTGTTCTATCTATGACTATTATATATAAAGTCTGTTAAAAATTCAACAATATTTTTTAAAAAATGATTATTTGTTTGCAAAACAACATATCTTTTTACTCAAAACCCTTAAATCTGTTTTTTCTCATTCCTTCATACAATACAATTGCCACTGAATTTGAAAGATTAAGCGATCTGGCTCCTTCCACCGCATTCATTGGAATTCTGTAACGACTTTTTGAATATATTTCATGAATCTTTTCCGGCAAGCCCGATGTCTCCCGTCCAAACAAAATGAATGTTTCCGGTTCAAAGGGTATTTCATCATAGTTCTTGTCGCCCTTAGTGGTTATCAAACAGATTTTTCTGTTTCCATACTTATGAAGAAAATCATCGAGGGATTGATGTATTTCTTTTTCCAAAAGAGGCCAATAGTCCAAGCCGGCCCTTTTAACCGACTTGTCATCCAAATTAAAGCCGCAAGGCTTTATTATATGAAGCTTGTTCCCTGTAACAGCGCAAGTTCTAGCAATATTTCCCGTGTTTTGTGGAATGTCCGGCTGATATAAAACAATATTCATTAATGATCCCTTCTTTTTCCTATGCCCTTTTAAAGTAGTGAAGCCTTCCCGCATCTATTACCGACCACGCAATATTCGATGCATGATCACCCATTCTTTCCAGATTGCTTATAGCATCAAGAAATATGACACCTGCGCTTGTAACGCACATGCCTTGATTCAATCTGTCTATATGGCTCTTTCTAAGATCTTTTTCCATACGGTCTATTTCATCTTCTCTTTGGATTACTCTTTCGGCCAAATCCATTTCTCCCGTTTTCATGGCTGTCATGGACTGCTTATATGATTTCATCACCCTGTCAGACATAAATTGCAATTCTCGTTTTGCGTCATCAGAAAAAATCAATCGGTTTTCAATGCATACTTCAGCCAGTTCCGCTATGTTTTCCGCATGATCGCCAATTCTTTCTATATCGTTTATTGTATTGAAAAGTCCTGTTATTATTTCACGTTGAATATTCGAAACTTCTCGGTTCGAAAGCTTTACAAGATAAGCCGATATTCGACGTTCCATCTCGTTTATCTTTTTCTCTATCCTTAAAGTGTTATTGATGCTTTTTGTGTTTTGGGTTATCAATGAGTCAATGGCGTTTTCATATGAATATCTGGTAAGGTTGCCCATATGAAGGACTTCTTTTATGACCTGTATAAGAGCGATTGAAGGCGTTTCGAGAATACGGTCGTCAAGATATTTGATTCCTTCAATCTCTTTTTCTTCATCCGCATGGTAAGGTATGATTTTCTGGGCCATATTGACCAACAAAGCGGAAAAAGGCAATAACATAACAGTATTAGTTATATTGAAAAATGTATGCGCATTAGCCAATTGCCTGGCTGAATTTCCGGGTGATATTTTCACTACCGCCTCTACTGTGGGTCCAGTGAAGAAAATCACGAAAACGGCCGTTCCTATAACATTGAACATCAGATGTACAAGTGCCGCTCTTTTTGCTGTTTTATTGGCCCCCACACTCGAAAGCATCGCAGTTACGCATGTGCCGATATTTGTACCCAGCAAAATCGGAAAAGCCGACTCTATGGGCAAAAGACCTTCGCTTGCCAAAGCAATCAGAATACCCGTAGTGGCACTTGAACTTTGAACTATTGCCGTTATGGCAAAACCAGTGAATATTGCCATAACAATACTTAATAAGTTCTTGTCTCCAAAACTCAACAACAAATTTCTGAATCCCTCATAATCTCTAAGTGGTTTTACCGCATCCTTCATGAAATCCATTCCTATGAAAAGTATCCCGAATCCGATAAGTATCTCGGCAATATTTTTTATTCTTCTGTCTTTTGCAAAAGTCCATATTATTACGCCTATTCCTATCGCAAGCGGAGCGATGTAAGATAAATCAATGGAAACAATTTGAGCCGTTATCGTCGTACCTATGTTTGCTCCCATAATAATTCCGACGGCTTGAGTTAAACTCATTATTCCTGCATTCACAAAACCGACCACCATAACGGTAGTTGCACTTGAACTTTGCACTATTGCAGTAACAAACGCACCTACCAAAACAGCCATGAATTTGTTGTTCGTTAATATCTCTATGATTTTTTTCATTCTGTCGCCGGCTGTTTTTTCCAATCCTGTACCCATGACATTCATTCCATACAGAAAAAGCCCCAGACCCCCGATTAGTCCAATAATTATTTCCATCTTTTCCTCCTAAGATCATTTGAAAATGTATAAAACCAATACCCCTAAAACAATTCTATAATATGCAAACAAATTGAAGCTGTGTTTCTTTATATAATTCATGAACGCCGCAATTACAACATATGCGACAATAAAGGATACGAATGTCCCTACGGCAAGTACTCCCCATTGCCCGCCGTTTATATTCAAGCCGCCTTTTGCCATCTTATAAAAAGACGCCCCGAATAAAGTTGGAACAGCAAGGAAAAACGAAAATTCCGCCGCAAGCTTTCTACCAAAACCAATCCCCAATCCTCCTATTATTGTTGATGCAGACCTTGACATCCCCGGAATCAATGCCAGGCATTGGACAATTCCGACAATGAATGCCTGCGAATAAGTCAATTCATTTTCATCTTCAACTTTAACAACATGATCTCTATTTTCAAAGAAAAGAAGCAAAAATGCCCCTGAAATCAAAGCAAAAGCTACAGTAGTCGTATTGAACAGGTATTTGTCAATCATCTCCTCAAAAATAACCCCCAGAATCACCGCTGGTATAACCCCTGTAAACACTTTTGACCATAGCCTCATCTTCCGGTTGAAATCTTCTTTGTTCCGAAAATCCGGAAGCAGTTTTTGCCTGAAGTAAAGAACAACCGCGAATATGGCACCAACTTGAATCACAACGGCGAAGGTATTTGCAAAAGGTCCTTCGAAATCAAGAAATCTGTTGGCTATAATCAAGTGTCCTGTTGAAGATATTGGTAAAAATTCTGTCAATCCCTCTATTATGCCCAGTATTATTGCTTTTAAAATCATTATTACCTCCGGTTGCAAAATAATCATCCACACGCAACCCCTATTATATATTCAAGCTACTTTCCATTCAACTGATTATTGAAATAACGACATTCTTTATTTATAGGGCATACATCACACTTTGGCTTCCTTGCAGTGCAAATCTTCCTTCCGTGATTTATAAGCCATAAATGAGCGTCCCCCCAATCTTTTTCTTCGATTTTTTCCATAAGCTGCATCTCAGTCTTTTGTGGATTTTCGGAAGCAGCCAATCCTATTCGGTTTGAAACTCTTTGAACATGCGTGTCAACTGCAATAGCCGGTTTCCCAAAGGCATGACTCAAAACCACATTTGCAGTTTTTCTTCCGACTCCCGGCAATTTCATCAGTTCGTCGCGGGTTTTTGGCACATTCCCAGAATAATTTAAAATAAGCAGCTTACAGGTATTCAAAATATTTTTTGATTTCATTCGGTACAGGCCGCAACTTTTGATTATATCAGACAATTCAGCTTCACTCATCAACAAAATTTCCTGAGGTGTACCCGCTTTTTTAAAAAGAGAATCAGTAACTTTGTTTACCCTCACATCGGTACACTGTGCCGAAAGAATTGTTGAAATCAACAACTCGAACGAATTTTTGTAATTCAATCCGGGTTTTGCATCTCTGTAAACATTTCTTAATATTTCAATGACTTTTCTGATTCCATTAGAATCCATCTCTTCAAATAATTTTTCCACCATCAGTATATTTCCTTTTCAAAATAAATTATTTCAATATCATACTTTCCGTAATACTCCATATTGTTTATGATATTGTCAATTTGACTGTCCACATGGCTTCTCTCGGTAGAAACAACCGAAAATCCTATTTCCGACCTGTCTGTAATATCCTGTTTTCCTACTTCCGCAATTGAGACATTGAAATTTTTTCTGATTCCATTGATCAGTTTCTTTATAATGCTTCTTTTATTTTTTAACGTCTTAACACCTTGAAGCCTAATATCCAAAAGGCAACTTCCAATCAACATAACAACCACCCTATTTAATAATATATTATGCAGAAGGTAAAAAAAAGAAGCATTTATGAAAACTGCTTCTTTTTAAATCCATGGTTTAGTATTTTTAAAGTGTTTTTCGTATCGTCAATAGAAAAATCGTTCAGGCCATGGTAAAAATTCTTGAATTGTACCTGGTTCAATGCCCCCAATAAAATAGAAGCCGCCAAATCAACATCCAAATCATCGCGATAGATGCCTTCATCCACCGCATTGCTGATTATTTTACTGTAAAGTTGTATCTTTATTTCCCTTATCCTGTAGATGGATTTCTTGAAATCCATCTCTATATTGGCAGATTCTCGCATGAAAGTGAATGCAAAATTATCGTATTTCTTTTTTGTGCCGCACTCGACTTTCAATATTCCAATAATTTTTTCTTCTACGCTCTTTCCTTCTTGGACCGCCATGTTTATTTTTTCCAAATAAATATTTATGGCATATTCAAGTGATTCCTTGAACAATTCTTCCTTGTTGGAGAAATATTCGTAAAGCGTTCCTTTGCCTACACCGGCATCTTTTGCAATGTTTTCCATTCTCGTATCATGATACCCTTTTTTTGAAAAAGCATTCAATGCCGCTTCCAGAATCATTTCACTCTTTCCGTTCTTATTCACCACAAGGCTCCTCCTTGTGTTTATTCCTTTTTACCCATTTTTTTATTTTTGTTGAAAGACTGTCCATTACAAGATACATTACCGGAATAAGAACAAGAGTCAAAAGCGTTGAAAGAAGCAATCCCCCTATTACAACCGTTGCCAAAGGAGATTGTATCTCCGCCCCTTCGCCTGTCCCCAATGCTATAGGCATCAGCGCCAATATGGTTGTCAATGACGTCATGAGTATTGGCCTCAGCCGTGTGGGTCCTGCCATTAGAATTGCTTCAATAACATCATGTCCCTTCCGTCTCAGTATATTTACATAATCTATGAGGACTATGGCATTGTTAACCACTATTCCGGCCAACATAAGAATTCCGATTACAGACGGCACGCTTAGGGTTCGACCCGTAAGAAACAATCCAAAAGCTCCTCCGGAAAATGCAAGCGGAACCGTAAACATTATTATGAAAGGATAAAGGAGAGACTCGAACTGAGACGCAAGAATCATATACACCAGGAACACAGCCAATATGAGTGCCAAAAACAGGCTCTTGAACGATTCAACCAAATCCTCGTTCTCTCCCCCAATTTCAAAGCTGTATCCGTCTTCAAGGTAGTAATTGTCTGTTTGCGCTTCGATATCCGAAACAATGCTCGCCACATCCCTTCCGATTATATCCGAAGAAACGGTGACCGTTCTCACCTGTCCAATCCTGCTGATGCTCACAGGTCCCTTAGTTTCATAAATGTCAGCAATTAGCTCGAGTGGAACACTTACACCCATAGGACTTTTTATTTGCAAATACCTGAAATTGTTTATATCGTCCTTCAAATAATCAACAGCTTCCACCATTACATCTATTTCATTTCCGCCAACTTTATATTTGGTCGAGCTTATTCCTGACAAATTGTCTCTTACCGTCTGCGCTATCTGGTAAGATGAAATACCATATTGGGAAGCAATATCCCGTTTTATCTTGACCTGTATTTCCGGAAGTCCTTCATCAAAGCTTGATGAAACTTCTCTCGTCCCCTGGACAGAATTCAATATGTCGATAAAATCCTGTGAAATACCCTTTAGGACATCCAGTTCATCACCTTGAATCCTGATGCTAACGGGTGTTGATCCCATTCCAGGACCTCCTGTTTGATTTGAAACCGCCTGTACTTGGATATCCGCTCCTGCAATGTCTGAAAGCCTTTTTCTTATATCGTCAGCAACATACTTGCTGCTTCTTTCTCTTTCCGCGAGACTGACAAGCGCCAAATCAAGCGATGCAACATTACTCTGGTTTCCGCTGGAAATGAATGAGTTGCCTCCCCCAATTGAAGCGAATACCGTATCTATTTCGGGAATATCATTTATAAGTTTTTCAATTTCATCAACATAATCTCTGGTTTTTTCAAGATTTGCTCCGGTCGGAAGTTCAATATCTATGCTTATTCTACCCTCGTCTGTGCTTGGCAGAAATTCCGCTCCTACTTGAGTTACAGCAAAAATAGAGCTTACGAAAATAATCAGAGCAACAGCAATCGTTAAAAGTTTGTGCTCAATTGCTTTTCTAAGAAGTATCTTGTATTTCTCCTCGACAGCCGAAAAGGTATTGTCGAAAATTTTAAAAATCCTTGTCCTGCTCTTTACTTTTCTTTTTTCAGAACATTTAACCCTAAGTATCTTTGATGACAGCATAGGCACAACCGTCAAAGCGATTACCAAAGAACTGAGCAATGCAAAAGTTATTGTAAGAGCCAATTCCCTAAAAATAATGGATGTTATACCTTCAACAAACACTATGGGCAGGAATACGGCGACTGTTGTCAATGTCGATGCTATTACAGCCATCCCTACTTCGCCGGCTCCTTCTTTTGCGGCCTCTATTCTTGAGTATCCCTCCTGCCTGAACCGATAAATATTTTCCAAAACGACTATTGAGTTGTCAACAAGCATCCCCATCCCAAGTGCCAGTCCTCCAAGTGTCATCAGGTTCAAGGTTATTCCCGAAAAGAAGATCAGTGAGAATGTTGCAATTATTGAAACAGGTATTGATATTCCTATTATGAATGTCGACCTTATATTTCTGAGGAAAAGGTAAAGCACCAATATTGCAAGAGCCCCTCCAATAAGACCACTCTTTGATACATTTTGTATGGATTTCTTTATATATGTCGATTGGTCGAAGACATTTTCTATTTGGACGCCTTCCACTTCTTTTTCAAGCTTCGCAAGTTCGGCATTGACTTTATCTGCAACATCAACAGTATTGTAACCTGATTGTTTGAATATATTTATACTTACGCTTTGCTTGCCGTCAAGCTCATTTATTCTTGTTATTTCTTTTGGAATCAGTGACACTTCGGCTACATCACTTAATTGAATTTTGCCTCCATTTGCTAAAACAATCGGGATGTCAGAAATTTCCTTTACGGACTCGAACTCACCAATCGAACGCACCAGCAAGTTTTTATCACCTTTTTTAACCGACCCTCCGGGAAGATTGAGGTTCTCCATTTTCAGGCTGTTGGAAAGTCCCGTCATACTCAATCCGTATTTGTCAAGTTCCAAAGGATTTACCAGAACCCTGACCATGTCCTCGTACCCGCCCGATATATCGACTGATGCAACTCCTTCAATCCTCTCAAGACGGCTCTTGAGTTTGTTTTCAGCTATGTCCTGTATTTCTCCTATTCCCCTGTCGCTGCTTAGTCCGGAAATAATTATCGGCATTGCATTTGGATCGATTTTGAACACAAACGGGCTGCTCGCGTCAGAAGGCAGAAAATCTCTGATCAAGTCAAGCTTTTCCCTCATCTGCATTGTCCCCGCATCCATATCGGCGCCATAATCAAACTCCAAAACTACAACCGAGCTCCCTTCACTGGAACTTGAACTTATTCTGTCGACATTGTTTACGGTCGCCATCGACTCCTCTACCGGTACTGTCACCAGGGATTCAATCTCCTGGGGTCCCACCCCCGAGTAATTTGTGATTACAAGTGCAACCGGTACTTCAATGTCCGGATACAAATCTATTGAAAGTTTACTTAGTGATACAAATCCGAGAGACACCACAATAAGCATCATCATTATTACGGATACAGGCCTTCTTACGGATAAATTCGATATTTTCATCCTATTCACCCCTTATGATTCTGACAGAAGCCATGTCCTTTACAAATTCCTGCCCGCTTACGATCACGTCATCATCTGCTTTGACGCCGGAAACAATTTCAATGTATTCCCCATTGTCAACATCAACCTTGACCGTTTTACGGACAGCCTTGCCTTCTTCAACTATATATACAAAATACTCGTTTCCTTCTTGAATTACCGCGTCAATCGGAAGCATTAAAACATTCTTGCTTTCGTCGATTGAAAAATATATTTGGGCGATCATTCCCGGTTTAATCAAATCGTCATAATTTACAACTTGAATTTTCATCTTGTACAGATTTGTCAAGGCATTAGGAACAGGATTGACCAGACTGACCTTCGCATCCAGCTTCTCATTTGATATTGCCGGGATCATCAACTGAACGTTTTTTCCGACAAAAACTTTGTTTATCAATTTCTCAGTTATATCCGCTTCAATCTGCAAAACACTTATATCCGTTATAACCGCTGAAGGCTGGCCCGAAACAGCAAAGCCATTTTTTTCAACGTTCAGTGCGGATACTATCCCCGATATGGGTGCTTTGACATAAGAATCGCTCATTTGATTTTGTAGGGCTTTTATCTGCGTGTCTGAAACCGATAATCGAGCCTGCTCATACTGTTGCCTCGAAACAGCCCCCTCCTCGTACAATTTTGAAATTCTTTCAAAATTATTTTTCGCGGTTTCGTAAGCCAACAATGAATCCTTTATAGAAGAACTCAAGGTCCCATTGTCAAGAGTAAAAAGCAAATCCCCTTTTTCCACATAGTCTCCCAACTCAACATTTAGACTCAAAATATCCGCGACCCCTGCAATTTTGGGAATGATTGAAATTTCGTTTTCAGCCTTTAATTGTCCTGATATAACAACATCCTGCGAAATATTTCCTTTCATTGCCTTTGAAACAACCACCGGGATTGACGTTTCCTGTTCCCCCTCGGTTATTTCCTGATTGTTTCCGCCGCAAGCTGAAAGCGATGCAACTATTAAAGTCAGAAGAACTGCTCCTGATATAATTCTATTGATTTTCATGTGATTTCCTCCGTATTTATTTCCGACCGACCGGTCAGTACTCTCATATTATTCCTTGTCACAACTTTTGTCAATCAAAAAGACACCTTTCAAGGTGTCCTTTTGTTCATTCTGTATTCATCGTCCGCATTTACAAAATACCCAATTCTTTTCCGGCTTCATCAAAAACTTTTACAGCTCTTTCAAGCTGATCTTCAGAATGGGCCGCCGTAACCATGCATCTGACTCTTCCGGTCCCAACCGGAACTGTCGGGAATACAATCCCTGATGCAAAAACGCCCTTTTCCATCAGCTTCCTGGAAAATTCCATAGTTTTCGACTCGTCTCCGATTATTACCGGAGTAATCGGTGTCTGGCTGTTCCCGGTATCGAAACCAAGTTTCCCCAACTTTTCTTTAAAGTACTTTGCGTTTGACCATAGCTTATCTGTATATTCCGTAGTTTCATTCAATATTTTAAAAGCCTCTATGATTGCTCCAACAGCCGCAGGCGGCAGCGATGTGCTAAACAATATGGGTCTTCCTCTATGGCTAAGCCATTCTTTCATTGTACCGCTTCCTGCAACATATCCGCCGATTACACCAATAGCCTTTGAAAGAGTTCCTATGCTGAAGTCTATTCTTCCATGCATATTGAAGTGGTCGACCGTTCCTCTCCCGTTTTCTCCCAAAACGCCCGAGCCGTGAGCATCATCAACATAAGTCATAGCTTCGAATTTTTCAGCCAATTCGACAATCCCCGGAAGGTTCGCCACGTCTCCGTCCATGCTGAATACTCCATCGGTAATCACCAGTATGTTTTTGTATTTGTCTCTGTTGTTTTTAAGGACATCTTCAAGACTATCCATGTCGCTGTGCTTGTAAATTGTTTTATCCGCTCTTGAAAGACGGCTTCCATCGATTATGCTCGCATGATTCAATTCATCCGATACTATCAAGTCCCCCTTGCCTACAACCGCCTGTATGGTTCCGGCGTTGCAATTGAATCCGGACTGATAAACCATTGCGGCCTCTTCGCGTTTGAATTCGGCGATTGCTTTTTCCATTTCCTCATGTATGTCCATGTTTCCAACTATTGTTCTAACAGCTCCAGATCCGGCTCCGTATTTTTCAACCGCTTCTACGGCCGCTTTCTTAAGTCTGGGATGGCCGGCAAAACCCAAATAATTGTTGGAGGACAAGTTAATCACATTTTTCCCATTTATGATTATCTCGGGTCCATTCTCAGTGCTTAAAACGGGAAGCTTTCTGTAAACTCCCTGATCCTTTAGTTCTTGTATTTTTTCTTTAAGAAATCCCAACTCATGTACGTTGCTCATATGCCCCTCCTTTATGTATTTGTTCACTCAGCTGATACATATTTATCATAATTGCCATTTATGTTAATATACCACATACATTTTCAATTTTCATCACAATAATAACTAATAAGTTTTTTCATTTCTTTCACTCTGGATTTATCATTTTCAACCAGCAGCCTTGTTTTGATCCATGAAGTCGCCCTTTCCTTGTCGATTCTCAACATTGCCCACCATGAAAAGGAAGCCAGCATGTTGGAATTGGAATCAGCAAATTTCAATGCCGCTTCGTAAGGTTTGGCATCACCTGTTCCCTTGAATTTATTCCCGAGCAATATGAGAAGATTTCTTCTATGTAGCGAATTGCCTCTCCACGCGAATGCCTTGGTTCCATACTTTTCCTTGAATCTTTTTTTGCCAAGATTCAAATCTTCATAAATATTCATCGTGCTTGCTTTCATTTCAATATTCAGGTTGTTGTATGGACATACTTCCTGGCAAATGTCACAGCCATACGCTCCCCTTATTATCTTTTCTCGCATATCGTATGGCAGTTCTTTTTTCGACTGCAATCTTTCAGAAATACATATATTGCTGTCTATTATGTAACCGTCATTGATTGCTCCGTTAGGGCAAGCTTTCAAACAGAGTTCACATTCTCCGCACCCGTCTATTTTCGTCTTATTGCAGTAATCTTCGTCTTCAAAATTTTTTTTCATGAAAAGCGATCCAATCGTAAATGAAGACCCCAGTTCACTGTTTATAAGAAGGCAGTTCTTCCCATACCATCCCAGACCTGCGCAATATGCCAAATATCTGTCCACCATGGGCCCGTTGTCTATATGTAGTCTATAGTCATCTGATTCCAATTCCAGACTCGCTGCCAGGTCTTTTAAAATTTTGCTGTTTTTAATGTGATAATCCAAATCCTCCGCAAAAGAAGCGACACCGTAGGAGTCGCTTCTTTTTACATGGCTTCTCATTTCATATGGAAATAGAACCACAAGTATGCTGTCTGTCCCTGACATTATTTCATTCGAATCAATTCGCCTGTTCAAATCTTTTTCCGCAAATTCGGAATATCCGTAACTGCTTATTCGGTTTTCCAACAGTTTTTTTCCATATTGGATAATTTCGGGTCTTATCAATCCGTAATGGCTTATTTTGTTTTCATTCATAAACTTGCTTATCCGGTTCATGGAAACCCCCCATGCGTTTTTAAGACAGTTATTTTGGAAAAGCAAGAGTGGATATTGAATACTTTCTTGTTTCTCCATATTCATTTCCCTTTCTGTCATTCATGAAATTCTCTATGTACCGGTGGACCTGTTCATGCAACAACCCGGCTTCCTCTTTTGTCAAATAATAATCATCATTTTTTATCAAAAGTGTTTCCTCGTTTAAATCATCTTCGTTTTCAATAGCTTTGTAGAATTCTTTTGACACACCTTCGAATATACCCATGCAGCTATCGATCAAAGAATCACCCATACACCCTTCTTCTCCATTCAATATATTCCTGTCCACAATGAAAACCTTTGCAGAAGGCTTATAGAATTTTTCAACTATTCCAAGCCTTACTTTCTCTTCTACAAGCTCAAGAACTCCTACGTTCAACAATTCCTTGATATGATAATTCACCTTTGCGTGGGGCTCTCCCATTTTATCGGCAATCGTCTTTGCCGTGGCAAGGTCTCCGCCAAAAGCTTTAATTACTTGTATTCTGTAGGAATTCGATACAGCTTTGATCTGTTCAAGTTCATGCAGGACTATTACTTCTTTCATGCCCATCATTCTCCTTTTAAATGATTTCCATTATGAAATATGTTATATCGTCTTCAAATTTGCCTCCGTTTTCTTCCATTCTTTCGGCGATGTACCTGTCGACAATCTCAATGTCCATATTCCGATTTGATTCCATCAATTCTATCAAATTCTCCTGCCCAAAAACACCATTTTTCTTTTGATCCACCAACCCGTCAGTATAAAATACAACTCTGTCGCCCTTGTGCAGATTGATGCTGCTGCTGTAGTACTCAGGCGTATAAAATTCACTGCATTGACAAATTGGAAACCCTTTGCTTTTATCCAAGAAAGCATGTCCCCCTTCTTTCTTAATCAAAATAGGAAAGCAATTCATGCCTCCGGAACTATAAGTCAAAACCTTGCTCTTGAAGTTATAAGTAGCGAAGAATATTACCATGTGCATGGCTGGTGGAAAACTCATTTTATTGAATGATTCGTAAAAATGCGTAAGATTCCTATGCGGCTTCAAGCCCCTATATCTGTTGATAAGCCTTTCGGTGGACTTGACTGTATTGATACAAAACATGGTCATTAGAGCCGCAGAAACTCCGTGTCCCGAAACATCAAGTATATACATTCCTACGTTTTCTTCATCCACTTTGAATATATCGAAATAATCACCGCTTAAATTCTCACATGGCATATATCGCGATACAAACCTCGTGTCTTTTATAATCAAGTCATTTTGTGGAAGCAACGACTGTTGGATTTCTCTCGCGTATTTTATTTCTTTCATTATATTCTTGTTGGCTTCATTGATCTTTTGGGTTTTCTTGTCAATGACATTTTCCAAATCCGACGCGTATTTTTTTATGCGTTCCTGGGCTTCCATCATTTGAATCCACGGCGAATTGATATTATAGCTGAATAATGCCTTGAACATAAACAAAAGGCCCATTATCTTTACGATATTTGCATAAATGCTGACTACTCCATAGTTTTGTCCTCTGATTACAAATATGACTTCATTAAAAAGAAACATCAATATTCCAAATGCAAATATAATGAAATACCAGTTTTTTATTTTTATTCCTGTTTTAGTGAAGTTGTAGGCCGCAATAATCTGAACGGCAATGATGAGAACCCCGACGAAAACAAATTTGGACCGTGAATCAATAATGACTGTGCTTGTATGAATCAATAGGAATAATGCGCAAAACATAGCAATCAATGCAATGTTTGCTATGGATATTCTTTTAGCAAATTTTCTCTTTATCGAGAGAACAGACGTTACATCCATGAATATGAAAAAAATCAACTTTCCCATTATCCAATATGTAATGCTTGCATATGGAGACGAATTCTCAAACAATCCTGTAGATCCCGCATATGAAACAACGTGGAAAAAATCCATCACGGCCATAGATAAAAAGCCGGAATAAACATAAACAAGCCTGATTCTTTTCATTTGCAAAAATGAATAATAAGCATTTGCACAAATCATCAATGAAATAGCTATCCCCAAAAATTCCAAAACAAGATACCATGTCAACAATATATCCTGATTCATTTGCCCAAACAGGCTTTCGCCCATGCCAATACGCATCAGCATAAGTTTATATGAACTTATTAAAATTGCAAAAAAAACAGCATATGCAACAATCATGCGATTTTCAAATTTAACACCCTTCCAACCGCTTTCATCCATAACCTTACCCCTTCTTATCTTCAGATGTGGCAACTTCCCCCAATGAATTCCCTTAGAATAGAATTTTTCAAAATATGGCACTCGTTGTCTATGGAGATGAAATTGCTCAACAATTTCAGCAGTCTGCGAGCTTCTGCATACTCCCTTTTGCTGTCGTCAATATCTCGAAGAAGCGGTTCAACATGTTTCTTGAGTACTGCCAATTCATACACCAATGCAGAATTGAACATTATATCCGCCTCTTCCTGAAATGGAAATATGTTTTTTTCTTCTCCGTCTCTGACATTTCTCCACATTGCAATAGTCTTTACAGCATCATGCCCTCTGTAGCTGCTGTCCCGCACTATTCGCCTATAAGGCCTTGCATCCGTAGTCCTCACCCTGTTGTGGTTGTCAATATTCAACTGTGTCAAAGCGCTTATATAAATTTTAAAAACTTTATCTTTCGGTATGTTTGGCAACAACAAACCGTTCAAGCCGTGTATTCCTTCAACAATAATCGGTTGATTTCCCTCAAGCTTCAATTCCTTGTTTGGATATTGTCTTTTACCGCTCATGAAATCGAACTTAGGCAAATTCACAAATTTTCCACTCAACAATTTTTTCAAAGCTTCATTGAATCCTTTAATATCAAGGGCATCAAGAGATTCAAAATCGTATGACCCATCAGGTTTTTTGGGAGTTTTCTCACGATTGACAAAATAATCATCCGTTGAAATAATCATCGGTTTCAGTCCCAATACCCTCAACTGAATATAAAGCCGTTCTGCAAAAGTGGTCTTTCCTGATGAAGACGGTCCGGCTATCATTATAACCCGTGCATTTCTGTTGTTAATTATATCGGCTATATTCGCAATTTTTTTTTCATGCAAAGCTTCCGAAATATGTATTATTTCACCGCTTTTGCCGTTTTTTATCATTCGGTTCAAGTTTGCCACATTCGCTATGTCGAGTATGTCTCCCCATGCTTCTGTTTCATCAAAAATTGCCGCCAATTTATTATAGTCTCCAAACGCTGTCATCAACGAAGGATTCTCCCTGTCGGGCAATTGTAGCACAAGCCCTTTTTTATATTTAAACAAATCGAAAAGATCAAGGTATCCTGTGTCGGGAACCATGTATCCGTAAAAATAATCCGAAAGCCAACCGCATTTATACACGCTGACTTCATTTTTACGAGAATACTCGAAGAGTTCCATTTTGTCGTTCATCCCGTTATTTTTGAAAAGATTTAAAGCTTCGTTTTTAGTAAGTATGGAAAGAGTGAATGGCTCTTTGTTCTCCACTATCTCCATCATTCTGATTTTGATTTTTTCAATTATGGATTCATCCACGATTTCTTTTGTCTTTATCTCGCAATATATTCCTTTGCCCAGAGAATGTTCTATGAAAACCTTCGCATCCTCCACGATTTCTCTTGCAGCCCTTATGAACACAAAACTTAAGCTACGCTGATAAACTTTTTGACCATCGGAATCCCGTAAATCCGCAAATTCCACATTGGAATCATGTTTGATTGGATAGTTTAGATCTCTAAAATGATTGTTCACTCTAGCAGCCAGCGGTTTGTAATCAAAAGAACCCAAATGCGGTATAATTTCTATCAATTTGCTTCCTTCATCAAATTCATACATCTCACCATTGAAATAAACCTTGACTTTATTCATCAAGAACCTCCCTTAATCCACTCTGCCAATTTCATTGAATGGGAAAAGTCTTACAAGGACTTTTCCACGGATCATTCCGAAGTTGACCGGTCCAACCCTTGAATCCCTGCTATCCAAGCTCTTTTCGCGATTGTCTCCCATAACAAAAATCTTTTCGTCCGGCACTGTTATGTCCATCTCTCCGCGTGTAAAACTTCCATTTATATATGATTCTTCAAGCTCAACATCATTTACATAAACCCTCCCGCTATCAATTTCCAAATGATCACCCGGGACTGCTATCACCCTTTTAATCAGGTCCTTTTCCCTTCCGTCATCTGTAAGGAGATGTGATTTGAAAACCACTATGTCTCCTCTTGATGGTTCTCCCAATGTATAAGGAATCTTGTTTATTACCAGATAATTGTTTGGCTCAAGAGTCGGATACATGGAGTATCCCTTTACAAGCGTGGGTCTTACAAAAAGCGTTATAAGAAATGCAATGGCTATTGACAATAATATTGTCTTAACCCATTCCATAATTTCATGTGCCATTTATTTGTTTCCTTTCTTTTTTTCCAGTTTTTTTATAAAATCATTAAGTTCTCTGTTTTCACATTCGAATATCTGCTCTTCAACTATCATTTTATAAGCATGAAGCAATTGTGTTGACACGCCATATTTCTTTGACCCTCCATATTTAGTGTCTCCTACTATCGAATGTCCTATCGATGCCATTGAAACTCTTATTTGATGGGCCCTTCCTGTAAGTAGTTCTATTTCCATAAGTGTATATCCTTCAAAACGTTTTAACGGTTTAAATTTTGTATGGGCTTTTTTTGAATCCGGATTCCTCTTATTTGAAGTCAGTGCAACCCGATTTCTCGCATTATCCTTTTCCAGATATCCCAATACCTCTCCGGAACCTGAAATTTCACCCTCTACAACAGTAAGGTAATATTTTTTGAAGGCTCTCTTTCTCATCAATGCATTGTACTTTTTCATTGCGTCATATGTTTTACCGAATAGCACTATTCCACTTGTATTCTTGTCAAGCCTTTGAACCGGAGCAGGTTTAAAGGTTCTTGAACAGCATTCTTCGAGGTAAGCAATCACCTTGCTTGACAATGTATTAGCATATTCCTTGCTGTCGGGATGAGTCAAAAGTCCTCGCGGTTTATTCAGCACTAAAATATTTTCATCCTCATAAACAATATCGAGTCCAGAAGAAACGGCGTCGTTTTTTTTCTCTTTTCTTACAAATGCATTTAAGGTTTCATCGGCCAAAAATATCTGTATTGCATCTCCTTCCTTTATGAATTCCTCTGGTTTCGCCTTGCTTCCATTCAGTTTTATCACTTTTTTTCTTAAAAGCTTATATATATTCCCTCTGGTTGTGTTTTTAAACAATTTAAGCAAAAAACGGTCTATTCTTTGATCTCTTTCATCTTCTTGAACAATAATTTCCTTCAAATCAGCACATCCTCTTCTTATAAGTTTCTCTCTTCTCTTATAGTATAATATTTTTTTTATATAAAAAATACTTTAATAATAATTTTTTATTACAATTGATGGACAGCTATGTATAAGAAGCAACAACTGTGTTATTCTATTTTTTGAAAGGCGGGCGAACACATGGAAAAACTAAAGGATTTTTTGTATGACATAAGCGACATTTTACTCGCACTATTTATAATAGCAATCATGGCGACTGTTATTTCATGGAAATTTGCCGGATCTTTTGAAGTAAGCGCAAATATTCCTGCAAATCATGAAAACCTATCCTCATTCCAGCAAATCGAAACCGAACCGGAACAAACCGAACCAATTGTCAATGAAAACCCTTCGGAAGAGCCTGAGCCTGAGCCCGAAATTGAACCCGAAACCGAACCCGAAACTGAAAAACCGGTTGTATACACCACCGTTAAAATACCTTCGGGAAGCACTGGCGTAAGAATAGCAGGCATACTAAAGGATTCAGGCATTATAGACAGCACTACCGATTTCATAAACAGAACCGAAGCAAGGGGACTAAGCTCAAAACTTCAAAGCGGTTCGTTCAAAATAGGTTCGGACATGGATTTGGATGAAATAATCAATATACTAACGGGGCAATAGTAAAGGAGAATATACAATGTTGGATTTACTATTTATTGCCGGTTTTATTGTTTTATTACTTGCAACAATAGCAGCTTGGATAAATACCAAAATTTTAATTAGTGAAATGGAAATTATCAAAAGCCATTTGAATATTCCCGAGAATGAATCAAGAATTGTTGACAATTGAATAAATGAAAAACAGCATTAATACCTAAATTCGTATTGATGCTATTTTTATATTGATTTTCATCTCAAACAATGTGCTTCTGAATTTTGCAACCTGTGTTTTTCATAATCATGCAGATTCACCCCTGCATTCTCCAATTCCTGTTGTACATATTCTTCAAAAAACCGCCCTGTCCTTTTCCCCATCCCAATGGATATCCTTCGACGCAAACAAGATTCCACCCCTTCTTGCACTTTACCCCCAAGGTTTCTCCCTTCAGGTATTTGTACACATCCGGGTCTTCTATGCTCAAATCAACAGAATTTAAAACCTGTTGTTTTTTAAGCCCCATTGCAAACGACTGTGAAGGCATGAATCTGCCCTTTGCGACTTCCCCGATCAACCATCCGTTTCTCACGTATTTCAAACCAGAAAGGTTAAAACTTTTTTCGGGGCGTATGTACACTTTGCCTTGATGAATATCCATTCTCGCAATGCAATCTTCAAAACCCCATATGTTTTCTTCAATAAAATCCTTTGCAGGTTCAAGCCCGCTGTCGAATCCCGCTTTTCTTGCCTTATGAAATTCCGATTTTAGAGCCCCCGTAGCTTTTCCGCAATGAATCTTTGCCATGAAATGACCTTCACCTCTATGCATGTGGGGCCATATTCTTCCGAATCCGGAAACAACATCCGCTGCATCAAGCGCCAACTCTCCTGATATTCTCCAAGAATCAGGAATTGTGCCCATTTCAAACCTGTTGTTTTCATTTATGAAATCAGATATGATTTCTTCATTTTCACTTCTTGAGAATGTGCAAGTGGAATAAACCAGTCTTCCGTTTTCCATAAGCATTCCGCTTGCCGCGCGAATTATTTCGCTTTGGACGTCGGTGCAGACTTTGCCTTCATATTGTTCCCAGTTTGCAGCTGCCTTTGAGTCTCTCCTGAACATTCCTTCTCCAGAACAAGGAGCGTCAACAAGAACGCAATCAAATGAAGATTTCCACATTCCAGCCATCTTCGCTGGTTCTTCGTTCAATATCACTACGTTTTTTAACCCAAACCATTCCATGTTCCGTATCAACGCCCTTACCCTTTTGGGATTGATATCGTTGCAAACCAGCAGCCCGCTATCATTTATCATTGAGGACAATTGCACAGACTTTCCTCCCGGTGCGGCACAAAGGTCCAATACCGCATCCCCCGGTTCCGGACTTAAAAGGTTGGCGGGAGCCATTGCCGAAGGTTCCTGTATATAATACAAACCCGCGTGATAAAGCGGATGTTTTGAAGGTTTGCATTTTTCAATATCATAGATGAAGCCGTTATCGTCCCACGGAACAGATTCCAATTCAAATGGACATATTTTTAAAAATTCTTCCCTCGAAATCTTTATGGTATTCAATCTTATTCCATGCAATGGCTTTTGATTGTAAATCTCGATAAAATCTTCATATTCCGATTTAAGATCTCTTTTTATTCTGGATGCAAATTTATCCGGCAAGTTCATTTGAAATCCTCTTCTTTCTTTCATTATGCTTCAATATATCATAATTAGTCGTTGCATTGTAGAAATTTCTTTGTCTTAGGTATATAATTAAATTGGGAATAAAAACTATTCAATACATACAAAGGAGGGGCTATCATGCCTTTAGTAACATCTACCGATATGTTCAAGCGCGCATATTCCGAAAAATATGCCGTTGGAGCCTTTAATGTCAACAACATGGAAATAATTCAAGGGATCGTACAGGCGGCGGCAAGGGAAAATGCGCCGTTGATTCTCCAAGTCTCCGCAGGCGCAAGAAAATATGCGCGACCTGTATACCTTAAAAAACTGGTTGAGGCGGCAATCGAAGATACGGGGCTTGACATCGTTCTTCATCTTGACCATGGTGAGGATTTTGAAATCTGCAAGCAGTGCATAGACGACGGATTCACTTCTGTTATGATTGACGGATCAAAACATCCTTTCGAAGAAAACATAGCTCTAACAAAACGCGTAGTCGATTACGCTCATGAAAAAGGAGTGGTCGTCGAGGCCGAGCTGGGCAAACTTGCAGGCATAGAAGACAATATTAAGGTGTCCGGAAAAAATGCAACATTCACAGACCCCGATGAGGCTGTTGAATTTGTCGAAAGAACAAAGGTCGATTCATTGGCTATAGCAATAGGAACAAGCCATGGTGCTTATAAATTCAAAGGCGAACCTAAACTTGATTTTGATCGCTTGGAAACAATTACCAGGCTGCTTCCTGGATACCCGCTTGTCCTGCATGGTTCTTCGACTGTCATTCCCGAGTTTGTTCAAATGTGCAACGATTACGGCGGAAAGATCCCCGGAGCCAAGGGCGTTCCGGAACCTATGCTCAGGCAGGCGTCAAAACTTGGTGTTTGCAAAATAAACATTGATACAGACCTGCGTCTGGCGATGACGGCCGCAATCCGAAAAGCATTCGTAGAAAATCCGGATGTTTTCGATCCAAGAAAATACTTGGGCAAGGGAAGAACCGCAATAGAAGAAATGGTGGCCCATAAGATTAAAGATGTTTTGGGATGCAGCGGAAAAGCTTAAAGTCAGATTAAATATGGCTTTGCCTATAAAATTCAAACAAAAGAGTCTGCCATTAGGCAGACTCTTTTGTTTGAATTGGTCGAATCATCATACTTGCTTTTAACGTAAATCGTTTATTGTTTTTAGCAATATTACTTTTGCCATGGTAGGATCCGCTTTTCCGGATGTCTTCCTCATTATTTGTCCTATCAAAGACTGCAGAGCCTTTTCTTTTCCGGAAAGATAATCTTCAACAACCTTGGGCATTTGACCGACTATTTCCACCGCAAGGCTTGAAAGGTAATCTTCATCTCTTATCAGTCGCAAATCGTCTCTTTCAATTATGAAATCCGGGGAAAGATTTTCCTTCCACATCTTTTCTATCACTTTTTTTGCCAACGTATTGTTGATTGTTCCGAAGAAAATCAAATCGGCAAGCCGTGCGAAATCATCACTAACGAATGGTATCCGAGCATCCTCGCCATCCTTTGACATGAGCCTTATTATGTCTGTCATAAGAATATTTGCGGCTATCTTGGGGGACTTGACCTTTTTTGCAGTCATGTCGAAATAATCCGAAAGATATTTGCTTGATACAATTTGTTCGGCATCATATACCGTCAACTGATAGTCCTTTATATATTTCGCTTTTCGTTCATCCGGAAGTTCGGGAAGAGATTGCCTCAATTTTTCAATAAAAGGTTCTCCTATTATTATCGGCATCAAGTCAGGGTCCGGAAAATATCTATAGTCGTGGGCGTCTTCCTTCGTTCTCATTGACACCGACTTGCCCGCAGACTGTTCCCATCTTCTTGTTTCTTGGACAACAGCACCTCCCGACTCAATCAATTTGATTTGACGCAAAGTTTCATTTTCAATAGCCTTGGAAATGGAAACAAATGAATTCAGATTTTTCATTTCCGTTCGAGTCCCAAGCTTCTTTTCGCCTTTTCTTCTTACAGACAGATTGACATCACATCTGAGAGAGCCTTCGTTCATTCTGCAGTCTGAAACTCCAACATAAAGAAGTATGGCTCGAAGCTTTTGCACATAAGCCTTTGCCTCTTCTGCGGAACGTATATCCGGCTCTGATACAATTTCTATGAGTGGAACCCCGCATCTGTTGTAATCAACCAATGAGCCGCCTTCCGAATCATGGACAAGCTTTCCGGCATCCTCCTCGATATGAATTCTTGTTATTCCTATTCTCTTCGACTCTCCCTTGACTTCTATATCAACATGTCCCGAATGGCAAAGAGGCAAATCATATTGTGAAATTTGATATGCCTTGGGCGAATCAGGGTAAAAATAATTTTTCCTGTCCTGCTTTCCAATTTTCGTAATCTCGCATTTCGTTGCCAATCCGGAAATAACAGCATACTCGACCACCTGTTCATTCAAAACAGGCAGAGAACCGGGCAAGCCTAAACATACCGGGCAACATTGAGTGTTGGGCTTTGCTCCAAATGAAGTGGGACATCCGCAAAATATTTTTGTATCGGTTTTAAGCTCAACATGAACCTCAAGGCCAATTACAATTTCATAATCATCAATCATTAAATCCACCTCTTTCATATGCGTGAGCCGCACGCAATATTGACGCTTCGTCAAATGCTTTTCCAATCAACTGCATTCCGATAGGCAAATCGTCTTTATCGAATCCGCAATTCATCGACAGTCCCGGCAAACCCGCTATATTCACTGGAACGGTATATATATCCCCCATATACATTTCTATCGGGTTGGCACTTTTGGACCCAAACGGATATGCAGCAGTTGGAGCGGTAGGAGACAAAACAAGGTCAAAAGTCTTGAACAAATTGTCAAACTCGGCTTTTATAAGGCTTCTTACCTGTTGTGCCTTTTTATAGTAGGCATCATAATATCCAGAGCTCAAAGCGTATGTCCCAAGCAATATTCTTCTTTTCACCTCTTTGCCAAAACCTTTGCTCCTTGCTTCCTTGTATAGTTCATCGAGGCTAAAATCACCTTCCGGCCTGAAGCCGTATTGTATTCCGTCAAAACGGGAAAGGTTTGACGATGCCTCCGCCGATGAAATAATATAGTATGCAGGCAAAGCATGCTTTACGCTTTCTATTTCAACTTCTTCCACAGAAGCTCCCAGTTTTTTAAAATTTTCCGCAGCCGCCAAAACCGCATTCCTGACCTCCGGAGCTATCCCTTCGTCAAAATAGTTTTTAGGCAGAGCAATCCTCATTCCGTTAATATCATTGTCAAGCGATTCCATGAAATTTTCATCATCGGTTTTTACGGAAGTTGAATCTTTTTCGTCGAAGCCGCACAGGACATTCATCACGTATGCCAGATCGCTAATATTTCTTGTAAAAGGACCAATCTGGTCAAGCGATGACGCAAATGCTATCAAACCATACCTCGAAATCCTCCCATAAGTCGGTTTCAGTCCTAAAACTCCGCAAAAGCTTGCCGGTTGCCTTATGGACCCTCCGGTATCCGACCCCAAAGCAAACAAGGCCTGTTTTGAGGCGACAGCCGCAGCTGACCCTCCAGAGCTTCCTCCCGGTACCCTTGAAAGGTCATGCGGGTTCTTCGTGTTCTGGTAATAAGAATTTTCAGTGGTTGAACCCATTGCAAACTCGTCCATATTGAGTTTTCCAAGCACAATCGCATCCGCTTCTGCAAGAGTCTCCACAACGCTTGCATTGAAAGGCGATTTGTATTTCTCAAGCATTCTCGAACCGCAGGTAGTCGGCATGTCAACAGTGCAAATATTGTCCTTCAGCGCCATCGGAATGCCTGCAAGAACTCCAACATCCAATCCATTCGACAATTTCTTGTCTATTTCCTCCGATTTTTTTAATGCATTCAAGTTGTTCACATATAAATAAGCCGATATATCCCTGTCCTTTTCATTTATGCGTGAAAGATATTCTTTTGTTACTTCAACAGAAGATATCTCTTTTGACAAAAGAGCCTTTCTCATTGTCATTATGTCCATATCAATAATTTTCATTTTCCACCCCTCCTTGCGCTCAGTTTTCGCTATATGCTTTGCGGCACATAAAAACAATCACTCTTTTTAACTGAAGCGTTTTTCAAAACTTCTTCAACCGGCAAAGAAGATTTCACTTCGTCTTTTCTGAATACGTTGCTGCTGTCTATGATATAAGAAAGAGGATCGACCTCTCCCATTTCAACGGTGTCCAATTGATTTGCAAAAGCAATAATGTCGGTTAGATTCTTCGCCAATTCAGCTCTTTCATCATCTTCCACATTCAGTTTCGAAAGATTTGCTATGTGTTCAAGCATTTCCTCGGCTATTGCATCTTCTCCTCCAACATCGTTTATTTCTGAAAGCGCAAGCAGCAGATCGAGATCAATCAACTGATTTGCGGCAACCTTTGAAGGTGTGTCGATCATTGGACAGGATGCATCTCTCAATTTTGGAAAAGCTATGACTTCTCTAATATTCGGCGCTCCCGCAATTATCATTATCAGCCTGTCAAGACCGAATGCAAATCCTCCATGAGGCGGTGTTCCGTAATCGAAAGCCTTGAGCAAAAATCCAAACCTTTCCTTTGCCTCGTCTGATTCAAAACCCAGAAGTTCAAATATCTTTGACTGTATTTCACTTTGGTGGATTCTTATGCTTCCGCTCCCCAGCTCTATTCCATTCAAAACAATATCGTATGATTTGGCCCTTACATCCTCCGGATTGGTTTTCAAAAGTTCAATATCCTCGTCATTTGGCATAGTGAACGGGTGGTGCATCGCAATGTATCTTTTTTCTTCCTCAGACCATTCGAGCAAGGGAAAATCGGTGACAACGGCAAAAGCAAATTTGTTTTCATTCTTAAACCCCAATACATCGGCTATTTCGAGACGCAGACTCCCAAGAATATTTCTTGCCTTTTCCTTGTCGTCTGCACTGAAAATTATCATATCTCCAGGTTTAGCCTCAAGTTTTTCAATAATTTTAACCATGTCTTCTTCTGAAAAATATTTAGTCAATACAGACCTCAAACTTCCGTCGGGCTCAATAGCAATCCAAGCCATTCCTTTGCCTCCGAACTCAAAAGCTTTTTCTGTTAGATGCTCTATTTGAGTCCTAGTCAACTCATTTCCGCCTTTTATGCACAAACCCTTGACTATGCCTCCCCGGTCAACAACCTTTCGAAAAACTTCAAAGCTGCATACCTTCATTATTTCAGTCAGATCAACCATTGGCATGTCAAATCTCAAGTCCGGCTTGTCAAATCCATACTTGTCCATTGATTCTTCATAAGTCATTCTCGGGAAAGGCGTCTTCAAATCAATTCCCTTTGTCTTTTTTAAAATTTTGGCAAACAATTCCTCAAGTATGCAAATTACATCCTCTTGGTCGACGAAACTCATTTCCATATCTATCTGGGTAAATTCAGGCTGACGGTCAGACCTCAAGTCCTCATCCCTGAAGCATTTTGCAACTTGATAATACTTGTCGACGCCGGAAACCATCAACAATTGCTTGTATATTTGAGGCGATTGCGGCAATGCATAAAAAGTCCCTTTTGAAACCCTGCTGGGAACAAGATAATCCCTCGCACCCTCCGGTGTGCTCTTGGTAAGTATCGGGGTTTCTATCTCCATGAAGTCTTTTCCCTCAAAATAACTCCTTATTGAAGAAAGCACCGACTGCCTTGTTTTAAGATTATCAAGCATTTCTTTTCTTCTCAAATCAAGATACCTGTACTTTAGCCTCAGTTCTTCCCTCACATCCACATATTCATCGAGGATGAAGGGAGGAGTTTTTGACTTGTTTAAAATTCGAAGCTCGGTAGCTCTAACATCTATTGTTCCTGTCGGTATGTTTCTGTTTACGGTTTCTTCATCACGCCTTTCAAGCCTGCCGGAAACAGCTGCCACATATTCATTCCTTATTGATTCACCTTTTGAGAAATTTTCATTCCCAATGCTCCCAGCGTCTATGACAACCTGCACAATACCGGAAACATCACGCAAATCAATGAAAATGACGCCGCCAAGATCCCTGCGTTTCTGCACCCATCCCATCACTGTAACAGTTTCTCCAATATTCTTTTCTGTTAATTTACCGCAATAATGAGTTCTTTTCATACCCTTCATTGAATCGTCCAATTATCTCACTCCTTTTCGTCAAAAAACAAAAAACCCGGTCCTCTTTGTTTATTTCAAAGGGACGCAGGTTTGTACATGCGCGGTGCCACCCAAATTGGTCCATAGACCCGGCTCAATTCAATACAGACATATGTTTGTCGATATCTACCGGTTTAACGCACCGGATACGGCTGAATCTACTCGCTTAAAAGCTTTCGGTCAGCGACTCGGGGAGGTTCTTCATCCATTGATCCGTACTGATTTTCCACCGTCATCAGCTCTCTATTACTACCAAAATGGACTACTCTT
>Ga0209947_1000329_pt1 | contig 29370 bp, 24 predicted proteins | sample SalPonR2_B_D2_MG_FD_185706 | JGI IMG/M metagenome (GOLD analysis project Ga0209947, IMG submission 185706) | Salt pond soil microbial communities from South San Francisco under conditions of wetland restoration - Salt Pond MetaG R2_B_D2_MG... ...
CATTACAGCGCAATCTTGGCCGATCCATGCTGGCCGGTGCCTTGCCGCATGTAGACCTGAAAACCGGTGCCGTGACCCGCTACTACCCCACCGAAAACCACGAAATCATCCTGCGCATGGACGAAATCTATGTGATGTGTGCCACTCTGGTCACCGAGGACGGCACCGAGGCACTCGTCGATTACTATCTGACTGAGAGTGGTGGCCGCTTTGCCGTGATCCGTACCGAGATCAACAACCGCGCCCCACTCCGTGCCTTGATGGACGCTGGCCGGGCGAAACGTCTTGACTGACCCAATGAGCACCGCCCGGAAAGCGGACCTGCGCACACCCACCCTTGGGCTTTATCTGCAGCTGACGGCCGTGATGGTTCCGACGTTTCTGTTTTTTGCCGCCTCGGGCCTCTTGTGGCTGAGCGAGAAGAACCTGCTGCGCAGCGAAGAGGCCATGGCGATGCGTATCGGAAATGCCACCGCCAGGTTGGGTGGCGCGCTCGAGCGGTTCAGCGATCAGGGCAGCGGACCGGTCGACTGGCAGAATCCGCATGTCATCGACTTGATGCAGACCTTGCTCGGCGACCCCGCGATCCGATGCGTGCAACTGCGTGACCCCGAAAGCGGCAGGACTCTTGCCGTGGTGCCGCAGGGACTTGGATGCAAGGGCGCGCAGCACGCGCTGTCGCTGCCCTATGAGGTATATTCCTGGCCGATCACTGAGTTGGTGACGCGCTTCGACGAACGCGAAATCGCGACCGTCAAGCGCTATCAGCGCGATTTCCTGCTGCTGCTTCTGGCGGGGGGGATTATGGTCGCGGCAATCGCCAATTGGGTCTCGTTCCGTGTGATCGTGGGTCGGCCTCTGCGCCGCCTCATCGAAAGGCTGGAAAAGGCCCGCGAAGCCGCTGTGAAAGCGAATGAGGCCAAGTCTGATTTCCTCGCCAAGATGAGTCATGAAATCCGCACCCCTATGAACGGCATCATCGGCATGGCCGATGTGCTCTCCGAGACCACTCTAACCCAGGAGCAGAACAGTTATCTGCGCACGATCACCCGTTCGGGCGATGCGTTGCTGACGATCATCAACGACATTCTCGATTTTTCCAAGATCGAGGCAGGCAAGCTGACCCTCGCGCAGGAACCCTACCGCCTCCGCGAGGTCATAGAGGATGTCACACAGCTTCTTGCACCGCTCGCTTCGCGCAAGGGGATCGCGATATATGGACAGGTCTCACCAGATCTACCGGATGTAATGCTGGGCGATTCCGGTCGGCTGAGGCAGGTCCTTGTCAATGTCGCCGGCAATGCGGTCAAGTTCACCCTCGACGGCCATGTGGCGATCGAGGTCGCACGTGGTGCGCCCGGTGAAATCGTGCTCTCAGTCCGCGATACCGGCGTTGGCATCCCCGAGGAACAGCAAGACAAGGTCTTTGCCCCGTTCGAACAAGTCGATAACAGCGCCACGCGCAGTTTCGGCGGGACCGGGCTCGGCCTTGCAGTCAGCCGTCAACTCGTGACGCTCATGGGAGGCCGCATCGGCATGCAGAGCCGCGAAGGCCATGGTACGCGGTTCGAGATCACGCTTCCGCTGGTACCGGATGGCGGGTCGGATGACGGTATCTGTGCCACCTCGCTCGCGGGTTCCGGCAAGACCGCCCCGGTGATCTGGCTGGTCGATCCTATCGCAGAGAGGCGGGCCGGCATGGTGCGGCTCTTGACACATCTCGGCGTGCAGGTGGTGGACGCCGATACACCCGGCATGCTTCCGCAACACTGCACACCGGATCTGCTGGTCATTGACGACGCGGTCGCCGATGCCGCATGCGTGCCAGAGGCTCCTCGGATCCTGATGTCCGACACGGGCCCTGACGGACAGAGCCAGGACACAGTGCTCCGAAAGCCGTGGCAGGAAAAGCTTTTCATCGACACCGTGCGGCAGCTTCTGCATGGCATCGCCGCGTCGCGCATGCCGGATGCGCCCGGTGTCGGCGAGAGGCGCGGTCACACTGGACCCGCCTTGATTTCGACGGGCTGGGCAGACGGAATTAACGTGCTCGCCGTCGATGACAACGCCACCAACCGCCTTCTGCTCGAACGATATTTCTCAGGCTCCGGTGCCTGCTTGCGGCTGGCATCCAACGGGGCGGATGCCGTTGCGCTCTACAGCGAGGCCCGTGCCGACCTTGTACTCATGGATGTCTCTATGCCTGGCATGGACGGCTACCAGGCGACCGGGCTAATGCGCACTCACGAGGCCGCGCATGATTGGCCTGCCACGCATGTGGTGGCGGTGACCGCCAATGTGCTTGACCAGCATCGCGAGGCGGCGCATCTGGCGGGAATGGACGGGTTCCTCAGCAAACCTTTGCGCAAGGCGGACCTGATCTCCTACGTAATCCGGTGCCGCGACCTACCGTGCTCCTCGGACCGAAACATCGCCGCGCGCCGCCGAATGAGCACAGTCATCCGTTGGCGGACCCGCCGCGCCAGCGGTTTATGATCGGATAGCGTCGGTCGAGCCAGAAGGCCCGCTTGCTGAGCCGCGTGCCCGGTGCCGACTGGAACCGCTTGTATTCGCTTATATAGAGCAAATGCTCGACCTTTTCGGCCTCCGCCGCGTCAAGGCCTGCGGCTACGCAATCCGCGATCGAACCGTCCTGATCTACAAGGATATCAAGGATACCGTCCAGCACCGGGTAGTCGGGCAACGAATCGCTGTCTTTCTGATCCGCGCGCAGCTCCGCGCTCGGCGGTTTGTCGATCACGCGCGCGGGAATCACCGCGCCCTCGGGGCCCTGCATCCAGCCACGGTGATGGGAATTGCGCCAGCGGCAAATCTCGAACACGCGCGTCTTGTAGAGATCCTTGATCGGGTTGTAGCCGCCTGCCATATCACCATAGATCGTGGCATAGCCCACGGCCACCTCGGACTTGTTACCAGTGGTCAGCAGCATCTCGCCAAATTTGTTCGAAAGCGCCATAAGCAACAATCCACGCAACCGCGACTGGATGTTTTCCTCGGTCAAATCTGGCGCAGTCCCCTCGAAGAGCGGCGCAAGCGTCGCAGTGACCGCGGCGCGCCCGTCTGAAATCGGCACTGTGTCATATCGACAGCCCAGACTTTCAGCGACCGCACGGGCATCCTCCAGTGACTCGTTCGAGGTATATTCCGAAGGCAGCATAACGCAGCGTACATTCTCTGCCCCGAGCGCATCGACCGCAATTGTCGCGACAATCGCACTGTCCACCCCGCCCGACAGCCCCAGCAAAACACGCGAAAACCCGGCCTTGCGCAGATAGTCGCGCAGGGCAAGAACCATGGCGTTGTAATCCTGTTCCAGATCATCCGGGAGATGTGCCAGCGTGCCCGGCACGGCCTGCCAGCCCGCAGCCCCCCGTTCGAAATCGATATGGGCCACGGCCTCCTCGAACATCGGCAGTTGCACCACAAGGCCACCGCCCGGATTGAGCACGAATGAGCCTCCGTCAAAGACCTGATCGTCCTGCCCGCCCACGAGATTGAGATAGACAAGCGGCAGGCCGGTCTCGATCACCCGCGCCACCATCAGGTTCTGCCGTGTCCCGATCTTGCCGCGATAATGCGGCGAGCCGTTGGGTACGAGCAGCATCTCCGCCCCCGTCTCGGCCAGTGTCTCAGCCACATCCTCATGCCACGCATCCTCGCAGATTGGGCTTCCGATGCGCAGCCCCCTCACGGTATAGGGACCCGTTACATCGCCACTCTGATAGATGCGCTTTTCGTCGAACACGGTTTCGTTGGGCAGATGATGCTTGAACACTCGCGCGGTCACCTGCCCGCCTTGCAGGATGTAATAAGCGTTGTAGAGTCCGGCCCCCTCGAGCGCAGGCGCGCCAATGGCGATCGCAGGCCCGTCTTCGCAATCGCGCGCAAGCGCCTCGATGGCGGCGATCGCGTCCTGGTGAAAGGCCGGTTTCATCACCAGATCCTGCGTGTTGTAGCCCGTGATGAACATTTCGGGCAGCGCCACAAGGTCGACCCCCTCTGCGCGCCCTGCCCACCAGACATCCTTCGCGCGCGCGGCATTGCCCGCAAGATCGCCCACCGTGGCGTTCAACTGTGCCAGTGTCAGCCGAAACCGGTCCGCCATGCGCGTGCCCCTTCATCTTGTCCTGCGCCTGATTTAGCAGAACGCCGCGCGAGGGAAAGCCGATTTGCCCGAAACCCGTTGTCACGCCTGCCCGTGTCCACTAGATTTGCCGCACCCGTCAGGAAACCGGGCGGGATCGGGCATCGGGGCAGACATGACGCGCTTGTTGACACGGACAATGATATTGACCGCAGCTTTTGGGGTCGCGGGCGTGGCCGCCGCGCAGGAGGGCGATGTCGAAACCAAGCAATATGACGATGGCGGCATCTATGAGGGCACGTTCAAGGACGGGCTTCAGCATGGGACCGGCACCTACACTTTGCCCAATGGGTATGAATATACCGGTGAATGGGTAGAAGGCGAAATCCGCGGCAAAGGTGTGGCGCGCTTTCCGAATGGATCAGTCTATGAGGGCGAGTTCGCGCGCGGCAAACCCAATGGCGTCGGCAAGATCGTATTCACCGATGGCGGCACCTACGAAGGCGAGTGGAGCGACGGCAAGATCACCGGTCAGGGCGTTGCCGTCTATGCCAACGGCGTGCGCTACGAGGGTGGCTTTCTGAATGCCATGCACCACGGGCGTGGTCGCATGGAAAGCCCCGGCGGGTACCGCTATGAAGGCGATTGGGTCAACGGCGTCAAAGAAGGCCAAGCAACCATCACCTATCCGGACGGCGCGATCTACGAAGGTGCCGTTGCGCGCGGCGCGCGAGAGGGCGACGGCAAGCTGACCATGTCCGACGGACTGATCTACGAGGGCACATGGAAGGCAGGCCAGATCGACGGCACCGGCAAACTGATCCAGCCCAACGGCGATGTGTACGAAGGCGATCTCGTGGCCGGACGGCGCGAGGGGACAGGCCGGGTGACCTATGAGAACGGCGACGTCTACGAGGGCCAATTTCAGGATGACCGCCGTCATGGGCAGGGCACATTCACCGGCACCGATGGCTATCACTACGATGGTGAGTGGCGTGCCGGCAAGATTTCCGGCGAAGGCCGCGTCACCTATCCCGACGGGTCAATCTACGCGGGCGAGTTCAGGGATGATCTGGCCAACGGTCAGGGCAAGATCACCTATCCTGACGGCTCCACGTACGAGGGTGATTGGGTTGGTGGCGTGATTGAGGGCAGCGGCACTGCAACCTATCCCAATGGCCTTGTCTATGAGGGTGAGTTCGTTGACGCAAAAAATCACGGTCAGGGCGTCATGACCTATCCCGACGGCTATCGCTATGAGGGCGCGTGGCAAAACGGACAGCGGCACGGGCAAGGCACCGCCACCTATCCCGATGGCACGATCTACGAGGGCGAGTTCGCAGAAGGTCAGCGCCACGGACAGGGCAAGATCACCATGCCTGACGGCTTTGTCTACGAGGGCGAATGGCAGAATGGCGAGATTTCGGGCAAGGGCGTGGCCACGTACACCAATGGCGATGTCTACGAGGGAATGTTCCGCGCCGGCAAGCGTCAGGGCGAAGGCACGATGCGCTACTCCACCGGTCAGGAGGCCAGCGGCACATGGGAAGATGGTGCACTGACCGATAACACGCAAGCGACGGAGTGATCAGATCACCTTGCCCGCGTCGAGATCCGCCAGCACCTGCGCCGCCCCTTCGAGCACGGCTGTGCGGCGCACCTCGTCCATCCTGTCCCATGTTCGGTAAATCGGCCCCATGCGCGGATTGCGCCCGAACCGGTCGCGGTGACGGATCAGGAAATCCCAGTAAAGCAGGTTGAAGGGGCAGGCCCCCTCGCCCGTCTTCTGTTTCACGGAGTAGGCGCAGTTGCCGCAGTAATCCGACATCTTAGCGATATAATTGCCAGACGAAATGTAGGGTTTTGAGGCGATAATGCCGCCATCGGCGAACTGGCTCATCCCGATGACGTTTGGGGCCTCAACCCACTCGAAAGCGTCGGCATATACGGCAAGGTACCACTCATGCACCTGCGCCGGATCGATACCCGCGAGCAGCGCGAAGTTACCCGTCACCATTAGCCGTTGGATATGGTGGGCGTAGGCCTCTTCCTTCGTCTGATCAACGGTTTGCGCGACACAGTTCATTCGCGTCTCCGCTCCCCAGTATAGCCCGGGCAAATCGCGGGTGTGATCCAGTGTATTTCGCGCCGTGTAATCGGGCCCCTCGCGGAAATAGATTCCGCGCATGTATTCGCGCCAACCGATCACCTGCCGGATATAGCCCTCGGCGGCGTTGATAGGCACATGCCCGGCTTGCCATTCCTCAACCACGCGGGTGCACATATCCACAGGATCGAGCAGGCCGATATTGAGATACACGGAAATGACCGAGTGATGCACAAAGCGGTCATCCTGTAGCATCGCGTCCTGATAATCGCCGAACCCGGGCAGCAAGCTCTTGGCAAAATGGTCGAACGCCCGCTTGGCCTGCCCCGAGGTCACGCCGAACCAGAACGGGCGCAGTTCGCCGAAATTGCCGCCAAAGCGTGCCGCGACCAGATCGAGCACCTCTTCGGTGACTGCGTCGGGGGTGAAGCGCATCGGGCGGGCGCGCAGCATGTCGGATTTCGCCGGTTTGCGATTGTCGTGATCATAATTCCACTTGCCGCCCGCCGGTTTGTCGCCCTCCATCATCAGGCCTGTCTTGCGCCGCATCTCGCGGTAGAAATACTCCATCCGCAGTTCCTTGCGGCCCTCGGCCCATCGGTCGAATTCGTCCAGCGAACAGATAAAACGATCATCGGGCAGTCGCGTCACGGTCAACGGGGCATTGTCCAACGCCTCGATCAGCCGCCATTCTCCGGGCTGCGTGGCGATCACCTCTGTCGTGCCATGCTCTTGTCCGCGGCGCATCAATTCACCGACGACGCTCTTGCTGGCCTCAGGATCATCCAGCCGCGTATAGGCGACCTGCCAGCCATTCTCACGCAACTCATCCGCGAAGTGGCGCATGGCCGAGAGGATCAGTGCGATCTTCTTGGGGTGATGCGGGACATAGGTACCCTCGTCCATCACCTCGGCCATAACCACGATATCGCGGGATCTGTCGGCAGCCTGCAGCGCCGACAAGCCTTGGCTCAGTTGATCGCCAAGCACGAGGACAAGCCGCCCTACCATGGCACCCGCGCGCCTTGCCAATCGAAGAACTGCCCGCTGTCCTCTGCCGTCAGCCCGTCGATCACCGAGAGCAGGTTCTGCGCAGCCTCCTCAGGCGGAACCGACGGATGCCGCCCCAGATACTTCTCGGTAAAGGGCGTCTGCACTGTGCCGGGATGCAGCGCCACGCAGATCGCCGCGCGGTGGCTGCGCCTCAGTTCTATCGCCCCGGTGTGGATCATCTGGTTAAGCGCCGCCTTGGCGGTACGGTAGCTATACCAGCCTCCAAAGCCGTTATCCCCGATCGAGCCGACCCGCGCAGAGAGCGCGGCAAAGACGCAGCGCCCGTCGCGCGGCAGGCGGCTCAGGGCATGTTTCAAAACCACCGACGGGCCGATGCAGTTCAGGGCAAACTGATCCATCATCGCCTCGGGCGTCACCTGCTTGAGCGCCTTTTCGGGCCGCGCGCCGTCGATTTCCAGCGCGCCTGTCGCCACGAGGATGAGGTCAAACGGCCCTTCGAGCCGCCCCAGAGCCGCCTCGACCGACGTCTCGTCGGTCACGTCGAGTCCATCCGCGCTCCGTGACAGTTCGGTGACCGCCACACCACGTGCAACAAGCGCCTCGGCGACAGCCCGCCCGATGCCGCCGGACGCGCCTATGATCAATGCCTTGTCCATGATCGCAGAGCTAGCCGACGGCGCACCGGCTTCAAGCCCGATCCACATGGACCACGGAAATTTCGGGGTTTTCATCGCGCCGTGCCGCTCTTATAGTCTCAATTATGTTGACGCAGAACCATATAGCTCCCGCCACTCGCGCCTTCGTGCGTGGTCTTCGGGCTGTTCTGCTAGGCCTAAGCCGCCTCTGAGCGTGCCGTCATGGCGCGACCGCTCAGAGGATGTGCCGTTTTCGCGCCGCAGGCTTAGGATTCATTGAAAGAGACCCGACATGACCGATCAGACCAAAGATAAAGTGGTGATCTTTGACACCACGCTCCGCGATGGCGAACAGTCGCCCGGCGCGACCATGACCCATGAGGAAAAGCTCGAAATCGCCGGACTGCTCGACGAGATGGGCGTCGACATCATCGAGGCAGGCTTTCCTATCGCCTCGGAAGGTGATTTTCGCGCCGTTAGCGAGATCGCCAAACAGGCGAAGGATGCCACAATCTGCGGCCTCGCCCGCGCCAACCCCAAGGACATCGACAGATGCTGGGACGCGGTGAAACACGCCAAGTCCCCCCGAATCCATACCTTTATCGGCACCTCGCCGTTGCACCGCGCGATTCCCAATCTCGACATGGACCAGATGGCTGAGCGCATACACGAGACGGTGAGCCATGCGCGCAACCTGTGCGACAACGTGCAATGGTCGCCGATGGACGCCACCCGCACGGAGTGGGATTACCTCAAGCGCGTCGTCGAGATCGCGATCAAGGCGGGGGCCACCACAATCAACATTCCCGACACAGTGGGGTATACTGCCCCGGTAGAAAGCGCCGATCTGATCCGCCGGTTGATCAACGAGGTTCCGGGCGCCGATGAGATCGTCTTTGCCACCCATTGCCACAACGACCTCGGCATGGCCACCGCGAATGCCCTCGCCGCCGTCGCAGGCGGCGCGCGGCAGATCGAATGCACGATCAATGGCTTGGGCGAGCGCGCGGGCAACACCGCGCTGGAAGAGGTGGTGATGGCGCTCAAGGTGCGCGGCGACATCATGCCCTATGAGACGCGTATAGACACCCGCAAGATCATGAACATCTCGCGCCGGGTGGCGGCCGTGTCGGGCTTTGCCGTCCAGTACAACAAGGCGATCGTCGGCAAGAACGCCTTCGCGCACGAGTCGGGCATCCACCAGGACGGGATGCTCAAAAATGCCGAAACCTTCGAGATCATGCGCCCTGAGGACGTGGGCCTTGCCGCGACCAATATCGTCATGGGCAAACATTCGGGCCGCGCCGCGCTGCGCGCCAAGCTGCATGACCTTGGCTATGATCTGGCCGACAATCAGCTGGGCGACGTGTTCGTGCGGTTCAAGGAACTCGCTGACCGCAAGAAGGAAGTCTATGACGAGGACCTCATTGCACTGGTGAATGCCGGTCTCGACGATGAGAGCGATCGCCTCCAGATCAAGCACTTGCAGGTGATCTGCGGCACCGAGGGGCCGCAAAAGGCGTCGCTCACCATGGTGATTGATGGCGACGAAAAGACGACAGAGGCGACCGGAGACGGCCCCGTGGATGCGACCTTCAACGCGGTCAAGGCGCTTTTCCCGCATGACGCGCGGCTGCAACTCTACCAAGTGGCCGCCGTGACCGAGGGCACGGATGCGCAGGCCACGGTTAGTGTCCGGATGGAGGAAGAGGGCCGAATCGTCACCGGGCAATCCGCCGATACCGACACCGTCGTGGCCTCTGCCCGCGCCTATGTCCACGCGCTCAACCGGTTGCTCGTCCGGCGTGAGAAGACCGGAGCGGACACGCGCGAGGTCAGCTACAAGGATGTCTCATAAGGCCGCGCTGCGGCCCATCTCGCGCGCCCGTGCGATCCAGCGGGCGCGCTTGGCCTCATCGGCGGTCTTGACCGTTCCGAATTGGACCAGCTTGAGCATCTTTATGCCGCAGAATCCCAGCACCTGATTGCGCAGCACCCGCCGCCCCGGCTTGCGGTAGACCAGCGTATCGTACCAGGGCGGCGTGTCTGAGGTGATGATCGCATCCGCCGTGCGCCCCGTGAGCAGCTTGTCCCAGAACACGCCGCGTTTGTGATAGCGAAAACCAAAGCCGGGAATCAGCGCACGGTCCAGAACCGCCTTGGCCTGAGCGGGCATCGACCCCCACCAATAGGGATGCACGATCAGCAGGTGATCGGCCCAGGTGATGGCCCCCTGCCAACTCAGCAGATCAGGCTCGAGCGCGGGTATGTCCTTGCCGTAGCCTTCGAAATCTAGGGCAAAGCGCATGGCGTGCAGGTCTATCCGCCGGATGGTGGCGCCCCCATCCTCGGCCCCGACCTGATAGGCATCAGCCAAAGCGGAACAAAACGAAGTTGCGCGGGGATGGGCCACCCAGATGAAGATTTTCTGAGGCATGGGCCGTCTCCTTGCAAGCTTGAGCGAAACACATGACCGGACTTTGATCCCGAATGCCGTATTACCTCCGAGTACGACATTCCGGTGACGCCTAACCTGTTCGCCTCGCCCCTTACTCTGCCCATTCCCAAGGGCGCACGAACTGACCCAGAACATGACCGACGGCCTCGTCATCCGCGTCGCCCGTGCGGGTCAGCTGCGCCACCAACCCGCGTTTCTTGTCATCGACCACCGAGACCACGTTGGCAGCGATTCCAGCGTCTTCCAGCGCGGCATTATAGATGCGGGTGATCGCGCGCTTGCGCAGGTCGGGCTTGAAGACCTTGCCAACGGCGGTCTTGGGCAATTCGTCCAGCACCTCGACATATTTCGGGATCGCCGCGCGCTCATGCACGTGCACCTTGCAATGCTCCATCAGCTCCGCACCGGTTGCGGTGCCCCCCTCGACCAGTTCGACATAGGCGCAGGGCATCTCGCCGGAATGCGCGTCGGGTTGCCCGATGGCCCCGGCGATCGCCACGTCGTGATGCGCCATCAGCGCCTCTTCGATATCCGCCGGGTCGATATTATGCCCGCCCCGGATAATCAGATCCTTGGCACGGCCCGTGATCCAGAGATAGCCATCGGCGTCGATCCGCCCCAGGTCACCGGTGCGTAAGTAGCTCTCGTCATGATAAAGCTCAGTGTTCTTGGCCGCTTCGGTATAGGTGTTGCCCTCGTAGACCCCCGGATTGGAGATGCAGATCTCGCCCACCTCGTCGGTGTCGCATTCCGCCGCCTGGCCGTCCGCGAGCTTGTAAATGCGCACATCCGTGTAGGGAAAGGGCACCCCGACGGAGCCCACCTTTTTCTCGCCATCCGGCGGGTTGGACGAGACCAGACATGTCGCCTCGGTCAGACCGTAGGCCTCTATGATGGTCATTCCCGTCGCCTTCTCAAACCGGTTGAACAGTTCCAGCGGCATCGGGGCCGAGCCGGAAATCGCATTCCTCACGGTGGAAATATCGGCATCCACCTTGCGTTGCATCAGGACCGCTGCGGCAGTCGGCACGGTCACGACAAAAGTGGTCTTATAGCGTTCGCACAGCTTCCAGAAATTGTCGAACACTCCCTCTCCGCGATATCCTGCCGGGGTCGGAAAAACGACATGCGCACCAGACTTGATCATCGACATCAGAACGGCCTGACAGGCCATGACATGAAACAATGGCAGCGGGCACATTACGCTGTCCGTTTCGCTGAACAGAACGGCATCGCCGAGCCAGCCGTTATAGACCATGCCGGAATATTTGTGCTGCGCGACCTTTGGCATCCCCGTGGTACCACCGGTGTGGAAATAGGCGGCCACGCGGTCGCCCGCGCTGTCGGCGAAGGCGAGGGTATTCTGATGGCCTGCCGTCGCCTTGTTGAAATCAAGGACATCGGCATGGTGGCCGGTCGGGTTCTTGGGGCGCACCAGCGGCACGATCCAGCTCTTCGGCGGGGTAAGGTAGCGGTTAAGGTCAATCTCGAAAACCGTGTGCACATCGGGCGCGTGGCGCACCGCCTCGGCTGCCTTCTGCGCAATATCGGTCTTGGGAAAGGCCTTGAGCGTAACCACCACCTTCGCCCCTGTCTCGCGAAGGATGGCGCTGATCTGTTCGGGTTCCAGAAGCGGATTGATCGGGTTGACGATTCCGGCGATCGCCGCACCGATGGTCGCGACAGCAGTCTCGACGCAATTGGGCAGAACGAGCGCGATCACATCGTCCTCCGCCAATTTAAGACTGCGGAACAGATTTGCTGCCTGGCAGCACTGATCGTGAAACTGCTGCCATGTCAGGGTCTGCGCCTTGTCGGTCGGGCCCGAAAGCAGCTGATAGCTCAGCGCCGGACGGTCCGGGAAGGCGCGCACGGTCGCGCTCAGCATCTGGTAGAGCGTCGCCGGTTTTTCACGCGCCTCCCAGGTCATCTCATTCTGAATCTCGAGCGCGTCCTGCTGCGACGTTAAAGCCATCGGTCCGTCCTCCCTTAATGCCCCGCCTCTCCCGCGCGGGTGCTCCCTGCGCGACAGAATGTGCGGGAATGCGAGGCGGCGCAAGTTTTACGCTGCGTATCCGGGAACCTCTGCTCGTGTCTCAGCCCTGCGAGGACAGGCATCCTGTCAGAGCGCGCGCCATGCCACGCAGTATGTCTGTATAAAGCGCAGGACCGGGTGCGGCATCACTGGCAAGGGGATCAAGCACACCATGACCGATGTCGTCACCAAAGACCGTGCGAACCAGCTTGGGGTCGAATTGAGGTTCGGAGAAGACGCAGGCTATGTCGCGCTCTTCTGCCATGTCCCGAAGAGCCGCGACTCGCGCAGGTCCCGGATCGGCGGCATCCCCGAGTGCGATAGCCCCCGTTGCCGAAATGTCGAAACGCGTCTCGAAATACTGATAGGCGTCGTGGAACACGAGGAAAGGAACGTCGCGGAACGGCCCAAGTTGTTCTGCGATTTCTTCCTCAAGCGCCGTGATCTCTGCTTGTGCCGCAGCGGCATTCGCCTTGTAGAGCGCGGCATTGCCCGGATCGTGCCCGGCCAGTTCCGCGGCGATGACATCCAGCCAGGCGCGCGCATTCGTCGGATCGAGCCAGGCATGCGGGTCAGCCCCGTCATGGCCGTGGCCGTGCTCATCATGGCCGTGCTCGTCGTGGCCGTGCTCGTCGTGGCCGTGCTCATCATGGCCTTCGTGCCCGTGGTCATCATGTGAATGATCGTCATGACCCTTCTCGTCGTGCACCTCGAAGGCGATACCCTCGCGGAACGGCAAGACGCGCGTCTCGCCTGCACCCAGAAGGGCAATCACCTGCGCATCCCCGGCGAGCGAATCGATCGCTCCTTCAAGCCAGGGTGTCAGACCCTCTCCCATCCAGAAGACAAGCTCGGCCGCGTCCAGCGCCGCCGCCTCGGACGGGCGCATCGCATAGCCATGCGGCGATGCCCCCGGAGCGATCAGAAGAGCCGGCGTGCCTGCTCCCTCCATGACCTGTGCCACAAGCGAATGTACTGGCGTGATATCGGCCACGACCTTGGGTGTCTCAGCCAGTGCCGCCCCGGCAAACCCCAGACCGGCAGTCAGTGTTGCGATGAGTCGAATCGACATGGAAGGCCCTCTCTATATGTAATATCATAACGGATCATGACGCTTGATAATTGTAACTCTATAACATATCAAGTGCCAAATTTACCCGTATCGGAGACCCATCATGGATACGATCGGATTCGAACAGCATGATCACAAAAGCTGTGTGCAGGGCGCGCTTGCGGCAGTCGAGGCTCAATGCGCCGCGCACAAGCTGCAATTCACCCCGGTACGGCGCCGGGTGCTGGAAATCCTGCTCAGCGAGCACCGCGCCATGGGGGCCTATGAAATTCTCGACGTGCTGCGCGACGAAGGTCTGGGGTCGCAACCCCCTGTGGCCTATCGCGCGCTCGACTTCCTCGTCAGCCACCGCTTCGCGCACAAGGTCGAACGACTTAACGCCTTCATCGCCTGCACCCATCCGGGGCAGACACATACCCCCGCCTTCCTTATTTGCCGCAAGTGTGATGCCGTGGCCGAGGCCCACGCCGAACCCACGCGCGGTATTCTGGGCAAGGCCGCCGACGAGGCGGGGTTTGCCATCGAACAGGCCGTGGTCGAGGCCGTGGGCCTGTGCCCCAACTGCCGCGAAGGACAGCCCGCATGCGCCTGATCGAGACCGACGGGGTCGCTGTTCGCCTAGGCGGGGCCATGGTGCTGCACGATGTGAGCCTCGCCATCAATAAGGGCGAGATCGTGACCATCGTCGGCCCCAACGGATCGGGTAAATCAACGCTCCTGCGCACCATTATCGGCGCGATCAAACCAGTGCGGGGACAGATCCGTCGCACACCGGGGTTACGCATCGGGTATGTACCACAAAAACTGCATATCGACCCGACTCTGCCCCTCACCGTGACCCGGTTCCTGAGTCTGCCGCGCCGCCACGCGCCCGCAATCGTGCGTGCGGCGCTTGAACAGGCAGGGCTGCCCGACCTGCGGGACCGGCAGATGACCGATCTCTCGGGCGGACAGCTTCAAAGGGTGCTTCTGGCGCGGGCGCTGATGGAAAATCCTGACCTGCTGATTCTCGATGAGGCCACGCAGGGCCTTGATCAACCGGGCTCCGCCGCGTTCTACCGCCGGATCGAGGAGGTCCGGCAGGAGATGGGTTGCGCCGTGCTGATGGTCAGCCACGAGTTGCACGTGGTGATGAGTGCCAGCGACCGGGTGATCTGCCTCAACGGTCATGTCTGCTGCGAAGGTCGCCCCGAGATCGTCGCTCAGGCCGAGGAATACCGCGCCATCTTCGGATCCGGCACGCAGGGTGCGCTCGCGCTATACCGCCACGACCATGACCACGGGCATGATCACGACCACCCGCACAGCCATGAGCCCGCCGAATGATCCTTGACGACTTCCTCATGCGCGCCGCGCTCGCCGGGCTTGGTGTGGCGATTGCAGCGGCCCCTTTGGGCAGTTTCGTGGTGTGGCGGCGGATGGCCTATTTTGGAGATGCGACGGCGCATGCCGCAATCCTTGGCGTGGCCGTGGCATTGGCGTTTTCGATGTCGGTCTTTGTCGGTGCACTGGTGATGTCATTGATCATGGCCACCACCGTCTCGACGCTCTCGGGGCGCGGCTTTGCGATGGACACGCTTCTCGGGGTTCTGGCGCATTCCGCGCTCGCCTTCGGCCTTGTGGCGGTTTCGTTCCTGTCGGGCGTGCGGATCGACCTCATGGCGTATCTCTTCGGCGACATCCTCGCCGTCAGCCGAGGTGATCTGGCCGTGATCTGGGGCGGCGCGGCGCTCGTGCTGGGGCTGCTCGCATGGCGGTGGCAGGCGCTCTTGACCGCGACGCTCAGCCCAGATCTGGCCTATTCGGCCGGGATTGATCCGCGTCGCGAGCAATTGGTCCTGACGCTTGCACTTGCCGTTGTGGTCGCCGTGGCAATCAAGGTCGTCGGCGTACTGCTGATCGCCGCCATGCTGATCGTGCCCGCCGCCGCAGCCCGACCTCTGGCGACAACACCAGAACGCATGGCGCTCATAGCGGCCCTGATCGCGGCCAGCTCGGCGCTCGGTGGCCTGCGGGCGTCCTTTGCGATGGACACTCCCACGGGGCCGACCATCGTCTGCGCTGCCGCGTTGATCTTTGCCGCCACCACGCTCGGCAGTCGGCTCTGGCAGACACGGCTCAGCCCCTCACGGCATTGAAAGCATGACCCCCAAGGAAGCCGACTAATTTTGTCGGAATTTGATATTGACTCTTTTACTCGGAAATACGAGGAATGACTTATAAATTCACTCGGAAACTAGGAAGGACTCCCTATGCACCCGTTCAAAGCCGCGATGAGCGTCACCGCCCTCATGGCCCTGACCGCCCCTGCCTTGGCGCAAGAGGTCAATCTCTATTCCAGCCGTCACTATGACAGTGACGACGCACTCTATGCTGCCTTCACCGAGAAAACCGGCATCACCATCAACCGTATCGAGGCCAAGGCCGACGAACTGATGGCGCGGATGGAAGCCGAGGGTGCCAACAGCCCCGCAGACGTGTTCATGACCGTCGATGTCGGCCGCATCTCGCGCGCCGAGGAGCGCGGTCTTCTCCAGCCATTCGAGTCCCAGACGATCGAGGCCAACGTACCCGCGCATCTGCGCGACGATGAGAACCTTTGGACGGGCCTTTCGCAGCGCGCGCGCATCATCTTCTATTCCAAGGAGCGGGTCGACAACCCGCCGCGCACCTACGAAGACCTCGCCGACCCCGCCTACAAGGGGCAAATTTGCATCCGCTCATCCTCGAATATCTACAACCAATCTCTTATGGCCGCGATCATCGAGGCCCACGGCGAAGAGGTCGCCAAGGACTGGGCCGCAGGCATCGTCGAAAACATGGCGCGCGAGCCACAGGGCGGCGATACCGACCAGCTGCGCGGCATCGTCTCGGGCGAGTGCGACATCGCGGTGAGCAATACCTATTACTACGCGCGCGGCCTCGCCAGCGAGGTGGACGGGTTGACCGCCGATATCGACAGCATCGGCTGGGTCTGGCCGAACCAGAGCGGGCGCGGCGCGCATGTCAACCTCGCCGCCGCCGGCATCGCCGCCAACGCCCCCAACAAGGCCGAGGCGACCGCGCTTCTGGAATACCTCGCCAGCGAGGCGGCGCAGGCGCAATTCGCCAATGCGAACAACGAATACCCCGTGAAATCCGGCGTGCCGATCGGCGAGCATGTCGCCAAGATGGGGCTGTTCATCCCCGACAATGACACGCCAACCGCGTCATTCAAGGCGCATGCGGCCGCGGCGCAGACCATCTTCAACGAGGTTGGCTGGGACTGATCGGGCGGATCAACTCGCGGACAGGAGAGTGCCGGGTTCGGGGATGAATCCGGCATTCTCAATTCTTGCGCAGCGGGATCAGATACCCCAGGCCGCACATTTGCGATCCACGGTTTTGCGCGCAACACCCAACCGCCGCGCGGCCTCTGCGCGGTTGCCGCCACAGGCATCGAGTACGGACATGATATGTCGCTGCTCAACCAACTCCAGCGTCTCGATGGCCTGCGTGCCGGTGACCCGCCCCGTTCCTGCGAATTCTTCGGGAAACTCACCCAGGATCACCGAGCGTTCGATCAGGTTGCGCAATTCGCGCACGTTGCCTGGCCAGTCATAACGGCTGAGCCTGAGCAGAACCTCCTCATTCAGTTCCAACGGGGGCATGCCAAGCGAGCGGGCAAACTCGCTCATGAAAAGGGCTGCCAATTCAACAATATCCTCGGCCCGCTCCTTCAGTCGGGGCATCTCCACATTTACCACATTGATCCTGTGAAAAAGGTCAGCGCGAAAACGGCCCGCATTCACAGCCTTCTGCAGATCCGCATTGGTGGCGAAGAGAAAACGCAGGTTGAGGGGGATTTCCCGTTCCGATCCCAAGGGCCTGATCCGCTTGTCCTCCAGAACCCGCAAGAGCCCGGCTTGCACATGTTCCGGCAGTTGCGCCACTTCGTCCAAGAGCAGCGTGCCGCCATCGGCATGCAGCAACAGCCCATCCTTGCGGGGACGCCCATCCTCGACCACGCCGAACAATTCCTCGGCGATGCGGTCGGCGGAAATCGCGGCACAATTCACCGCGACAAAGGGCTTCTCGGCCCGGTCCGACAGCCCGTGCAGGGTGCGCGCGGCGATCTCCTTGCCGGTGCCGCTCGCCCCGGTAAAGAGCACCGAGGTCGGCAAGGGGGCCAGCTTGGTCAGCATCTCGCGCACCGCTTGAACGGGTGCGGAATTGCCCAGAAGCCGCCCGCGCGCCGCCTGACCGCCCTCCGACAGCTCGTGCCGCAGCAGGTAGTTCTCGCGCGCCAGATACTTGCGGTCGAGCGCCCGCGCCACCGCGTTCAGGATCTGGTTGGCGCGGAACGGCTTGAGGACGAAATCGCTGACGCCTGCGCGCAGCGCCTTGATCGCGGTATCAAGATCGGCATAGGCGGTGATCAGGATCGTATCGGCAAATAGCCCCACCTGCCGCTGTTCCTCCAGCCAGTCGAGCCCGCTCTTGCCCGGCATCACATTGTCCAGGATCACCAGATCGAAATGAACCTGGTCGAGAATCTCGCCCGCCTCCTCGGCAGAGCGCGCCTGTTCAACCCGCTTGCAGCGGGGGCCGAGCGTCTTGATCAGGAAATTGCGCATTCCCGGTTCATCGTCGATGATGAGCACGGCTGCGCGCGACAAGTTCTCGCCGTAGTCGTCGCGGATTTCATCTGGCTGTGGCGGGGCTGTCATTCAGCCGCGTCACCCAGCCGGACGGCATCGCCCGCACGCTTGGACTCGGAGGTGTATCCCAACTCGTGTAACACGGTGGGTGCGGCGGCGGTGATAATCCCGCAGGCCACGAAGGCCAAAATCATCACTTTCATCTTTCAGTTCCCTTCTGTTGCGGTAACCCGGCGCAGGTAGTCTATCATATCCTGCCGGTCGCGGGGTGTCGTGATCCGCTGCATCGGCATCTTGGACCCGGGGATGTAGTGATCCGGTCCAAGGTCGAAAAGCGCGTCTATGGTCTGTTCATTCCAGACAATGTCGGCACCGTCCAGAGTGTCGGAATAGGCATAACCGGGCACCGTTCCGGCTTGGCGCCCAAAGATACCGTGCAGCGTCGGCCCCGCCTTGCGCGACGGCGGCGGAGTGAGGGCGTGACAGATCGAGCATTTGCGCATGAATTGCCGCTCGCCGTTTTCCATCTCGTTCGCCGGGCGCAGAAAGCTGTGCTCAGTCGCGCCCGCCGGGTCGTAGCCGTCGAGCAGGTCTACCGGCCAGCCATAGATCACCTCGCTCAGGCCGCCCGCATAGATCATGCTGCCGTCGGGCGAGAATTCAAGCGCCCAGACCGGGCCGCGCGCCATTGCCTGAAAGTCCCGCGCGATGCGCCAATCGTCGGTGTCGATCACCATGATGTAGCCGTGCCCGTCCCCCGCCGCCAGTTGCGCCGTCCCGGCGTGATAGGCGAGCGACAGGACTGGGCGCCGGTCGAGCGTGAAATCGGCAATGTCTTGTCCCGTGTTCGGGTTCACGACCCGCGTTGCGCCATCAACCGCGCCATAGGCCAGCCAGGCCGCCCCCGGCCCCAGCACGATCCGGTTGATACCAAAGCCCTGATTGAGCAATTCGCGCGGCGGCGCGCCGACCTCGCGCCACCGCCATTCGCGCAGGGTGCCATCGGCGGAAGAGGAATAGAGCAGCTGGCCATCCTCACTGAACGCCACATCGGTGACCGCCGCATCATGCCCCTTGAGAAACCGTGCGTCGCCCCCCGCCACGGGCCAGAGACCGATAGAGCCGTCCCAGCTCGCCGAGGCGATCCAGTCTCCTTTGGGTGACACGTCCAGGGCCGCTATCTTGCCCTGATGTCCCTCAAGCTTTCGACTCTCGCCGCTAGTCCGGTCCCATATTATAATCGTGAAATCGTCACCCCCTGAGGCAAGGCGCGACTCTCCGAGCGGCTTCACAGTGACGACCGCCGCCGCATGCCCTTCGAACCAGCGGGGCGCACGGCTCTGCCAAAGGCCTACCGAATTGTCGAAACTGGCCGACACCACCTGACCGCTGCCCGGCAAGACGCTCAGCCCCATCACGGGCCCGCCATGCCCCTTGAGCGTGGTGAACTCCTGCGCCGCCAGCGGGGAAATCCCCGCCAGCCCCATAAGCCAGAGACCGAGCACCACCGCGCGCATGGCTATTCCGCGGGCGTGCCGGCCTTGGTGCGATTTGGGCCGGGGTCGGGCGCGTGCCCCTTCTCCTGCAACTCCTCGAGCCACAAACCGTGATGCTCGCGCGCCCATTGCTCCTCGACCTCGCCCGAGCCCATGGCGTCGAACGCGCCCTCCATCCCGACAGAGCCGATATAGATATGCGCGAGGATGATTGCGGTCAGCACAAATGCCATGATCGAATGCCAGAGCGTCGCCAACTGCATTTCCTCATGCGGGGCAAGCATCTCGGGCAACACCCCGAAGCCCACGGCCTGTGGAAGCCCGGTGTCGTTGAGAATGGCGAAGGTCTTGGCGAACATCGGCAACTCGAACGGAAAGAGCAGCGACAGGCCCGAAGCCGAGATCGAGGCGCCAAAGACAATGGTCGCCCAGAAGATCATCTTTTGCCCGGCGTTGAATTTCTTGGCGGGCGGATGCACGCCCTTGGCGAAGATGCCCCCGCCGACCGCGAGCCATTTCAGATCGGTGCGGTTGGGGATGTTGTGGATCACCCACAGGAAGAACACCATCACGAGGCCCAGCATGAAGGCCCAGGCGATATTGTTATGCACCCATTTGGAGGCCACGGCGATGGTCGAGAACGCCTCGTGCCCCAGAAGCGGGATCACGACCATGCGACCAAAGAGCACCACAAGCCCGGTGATCGCCAGCACGATAAACGAGCCCGCCGTAAGCCAATGGCCGAACCGCTCAATGGACTGAAACCGAGTCACCGTACGGCCGGTTTTCTCGCCGTCGATACGGATGCGGCCCCGGATCAGGAAAAAGAGCGCAAGCAATGCGATGGTTACCCCTAGGAGATAGGCCCCGTAGGTGGCAAGCGGTCCTTCGCGGAATGCCAGCCAAGACATGCCCCCGTCTTGGATCAGGACGCGTGCCTCTGGTCCACCCGAGGACACCGTGACGTCATCGAGGCCGTAGCGCAACGCGCGCCAGACCTCGGCGTCAGAGGCCCCGCCAAGCGTGCCCAACTGCCCGGCCATGCCTGCGGCATCATCGCCACCTGTGGCATCTCGGCGAAAGCTGTCATCAACCGGCTCACCGCGCTGACGGGCCAGAATATCGTCGAGCGTCTGTGCTCCGCCGGTGGCGGCGCGGTCGGGACCGGACGGGGCGGGCGTGTCCTGTGCTGCGGCGGGCAGAGCGAGCAGGAGACATAGAGCCATGCTGAGTAAAGCGCGCATCATATCCTCGATCATTGTATAAGGTGCCGATTTCCTTCGAGGAAATCAGATCGGAAACTTTTAAAGTTTCCGATGCCAGGCGTCGCGGGGACGCCCGGCATCGGCCCCCGGCCGGAACAGTGCCCGGCCGGTCCGTGACGGAGCTTAGCCGCCGCTTTGCTGGCCGTAGGCCGACCCCCAGCCCCATGCGCCAGAGCCAAAGCCGCGCGCCACGACGCGTTCGCGGTAGATATTGGAGACAACGTCACCGTCGCCCGCCAAAAGCGCTTTGGTCGAGCACATCTCGGCGCAGATGGGCAGCTTGCCCTCGGCAATCCGGTTGCGCCCGTATTTCTGGAACTCGGCCTGGCTGTGGTTCTCTTCCGGGCCGCCCTTGCAGAAGGTGCATTTGTCCATCTTGCCACGGCTGCCGAAATTACCCGCCTGCGGGAATTGCGGCGCGCCGAACGGGCACGCGTAGAAGCAATAGCCGCAACCGATACAGAGGTCCTTGGAGTGGAGCACCACGCCTTCCTCGTCCTGGTAGAAGCAATCCACCGGGCAGACGGCCATGCAGGGCGCGTCCGAACAGTGCATGCATGCCACCGAGATCGAGCGCTCACCAGGTTTGCCGTCGTTGATCGTCACCACCTTGCGGCGGTTGATCCCCCAGGGCACCTCGTGTTCGTTTTTGCAGGCGGTGACGCAGGCGTTGCACTCGATGCAGCGTTCGGCGTCGCACAGAAACTTTGCTCTTGCCATGTCTCTTTCTCCTTACGCTGGCATGATCTTGCAGAGAGTGGCCTTGGTCTCCTGCATCTGGGTCACGCTGTCATAGCCATAGGTCTGGGCCGTATTCGTGGCCTCGCCCAGCACATAGGGATCGGCCCCGTCGGGATAGTTCTCCCGCAGGTCGCGCCCCTCGAAATGACCGCCGAAATGGAACGGCATGAAGGCCACGCCCTGCCCCACACGTTCGGTCACCATCGCCATGACCTTGACCTTGCCGCCTTCGGGACCTTCGACCCAGACCTGTGCGCCGTCCCGCACGCCGATGGTATTGGCGTCGTGTGGATTGATTTCGACGAACATGTCCTGCTGCAATTCCGCAAGCCACGGGTTCGAACGCGTCTCGTCGCCGCCACCCTCGTATTCGACCAGACGGCCGGAAGTGAGGATGATCGGATAGTCTTTCGAGAAGTCGTTCTTCTGGATCGAGGCATACATGGTCGGCAGGCGATAGGCGTGCCGGTCCTCGTAGGTCGGATAATCCGCCACCAGATCGCGCCGGTTGGTATAGAGCGGCTCGCGGTGGATCGGCACCGGATCGGGGAACGTCCAGACCACGGCGCGCGCCTTGGCATTGCCGAACGGGGCGCATTCATGGGCAATCGCCACCCGCTGGATGCCGCCCGAAAGGTCGGTCTTCCAGTTGGTGTCGGGGCCCGCGATCCCGTCGATGACGGCACGTTCCTCGTCGGTCAACTCGCTGTCCCAGCCGAGATCCATCAGCATCTGCATGGTGAATTCCGGATACCCGTCCTGGATATCGGAGCCCACCGAATAGACCCCTTCGGCCAGCAGGTTGTCGCCATCCCGCTCGACGCCGAAACGCGCGCGGAAAGTCAGACCACCCTCGGAGACCGGCTTGGACATATCATAGAGGATATGTGTGCCCGGATGCCCCATTTCGGGCGTACCCCAGCAGGGCCACGGCAGACCATAGGTCTCACCATCCGCAGGCCCGCCGACGGCGCGCAGCGTGGTGCGGTCGAAGGTGTGCTGATTGGCCATGTGCAGCTTCATCCGCTCGGGCGATTGTCCGGTATAGCCGATGGTCCACATGCCGCGATTGAACTCGCGGGTGATGCTCTCGACATTCGGCGTCTCGGGATCGTCCATCTCGATATTGCGGAAGAACCGGTCGGCCCAGCCGAACTTGTTGGCGAACTTGGCCATGATGACCTCGTCCGGCTTGCTCTCGAACAGAGGCTCGACCACACGGTCGCGCCACTGGATCGACCGGTTCGAGGCGGTGACAGAGCCGCGCGTCTCGAACTGGGTGCAGGCCGGCAGCAGGTAGACACCATCGGTGCGGTCATGCATGACCGCCGAGACGGTGGGGAACGGATCGACCACGACCAGCATGTCGAGCTGTTCCATCGCCGTTTTCATTTCCTTGCCGCGTGTCTGGCTGTTGGGCGCATGGCCCCAGAGCACCATGGCGCGTACCTTGTTGGGGTTGTCCATGTTCTCAGGGTCTTCCAGCACCCCGTCGATCCAGCGGCTGACCGGGATGCCGCTCAATTGCTGGAGCGACTGATCCTTGCCATCCTTGTCCTTGATCGTGACGAACTGATTGCCCAGCCATTCGGGATCTTCACCCCAGACCCGCGCCCAATGGCCCCAAGACCCTTTGGACAGGCCATAATAGCCCGGCAGGGTGTGGCTGAGAACGCCGAGATCCGTGGCCCCCTGCACGTTGTCATGGCCGCGGAAGATGTTGGTGCCGCCACCGGCGGTACCCATGTTGCCGAGCGCCAGTTGCAGCACGCAATAGGCGCGGGTGTTGTTGTTGCCGTTGGTATGCTGCGTGCCACCCATGCACCAGATCACTGTGCCGGGACGGCTATTGGCGAGCGTCCGCGCCACGCGGCGCAGCTGGCTGCCCGGCGCACCGGTCACGCGCTCGACCTCTTCGGGCGTCCATTTGGCGACTTCGTCCTTGATCTGGTCCATGCCCCAGACACGGGTGCGGATGAACTCCTTGTCCTCCCAGCCGTTCTCGAAGATGTGCCACAGGATACCCCAGACGAGCGCCACGTCCGACCCGGGACGGAAGCGCACATATTCATCGGCATGCGCCGCCGTGCGGGTAAAGCGCGGGTCGCAAACGATGAGGGGCGCGTTGTTTTCTTCCTTGGCTTTCAGCACATGCAGGAGCGAGACAGGATGCGCCTCGGCCGGATTACCGCCGATGATGAAGATCGCCTTGGAGTTGTGGATGTCGTTGTAGCTGTTGGTCATGGCGCCGTAGCCCCATGTATTCGCAACGCCGGCCACGGTGGTCGAATGGCAGATGCGCGCCTGATGGTCCACGTTGTTCGTGCCCCAATAGGCGGCGAACTTGCGGAAGAGGTAGGCCTGCTCGTTATTGTGCTTGGCGCTGCCCAGCCAATAGACGCTGTCCGGGCCACTTTCTTCGCGAATCTTCATCATGCCGTCGCCGATCTCGTCGATCGCCTGTTCCCAGCTGATGCGCTTCCACTCGCCGCCCTCTTTCTTCATCGGATACTTGAGGCGGCGCTCGCCATGCGCGTGCTCGCGCACCGACGCGCCCTTGGCGCAATGCGCGCCGAGGTTGAACGGGCTGTCCCAGCCGGGTTCCTGACCCGTCCAGACGCCGTTTTGCACCTCGGCCACGACCGTACAGCCGACCGAGCAATGGGTGCAGACGGATTTCACGGTTTGCACCGCCTCGACGGCGGCGCTCTGGGCGTTCGCGCGGGTGACTGTGCCACCCATGGCCCCGATGGCAGCCAGGCCACCAATGGCCAGACCGCTGCCGCGCAGGAACGCGCGGCGGTCGACCGATGCATCGGCGACCTCAGACAGGATACTGGTCCGCTGGGGGCGTCGCGCAACCCCGTTGGTCTTTTTCCTAAGCATGTTTCTCTCTCCTCCCTGGGTCCGAATTCAGGCTGGGTACTGCGGTTTCCACTGACAGTCGGGCGTCACGCAACCAGTCGTCAGCGGTGTTGGACGGCGTCCGGGGTTCAGAACCGGGCGCTGTCGAAATACGCGCGGGTATGCGCGGTATCCTGCATCTTGTCCGATGTCAGGTCGGGCTCGGCGGCTTCGGCCTTACCCGCGGTCACCACGCTTGCGACCGCGACAGCGGGCGCACCGGTGGCGGCCAGTTTGAGGAAATCGCGGCGGCTGCTGCCATCCTCGGGTTTCCTGGTCATGAAGGTTTCCCTCCTCTGGTTATGGCAGGCACGCGCCCGCCGGTTACGGCGCGGGGTCAGCCCGCGCTCATCCGAAAGCCCTGCGCCTCGATCTCCATGAACACCCGGCCGACAGCGCCGACCGAGGCATAGAGTACCGAATTGCGCGCGGCTTCCAAATCGCTGAAAAAATGCCCGGCCCAGGGGCCGACATGCTTGGCAAAGAACGTCTTTTGCTCGGCGAGCGTGGCGGGTTTGCCGAACCGTCCCCGGATCAGCCCCGCCATCATCTCCATGCAGGACGCGATATTGTCCTCAGGCTCATAGACGTTTTCGGCCCGCGTCATCCCGCGCGCGGCCATGTCGCGGCGCAGCCCGGCAAGCGGCTTCTCATTGAGAAAGCCGGTCAGGTAATAGCTGGCGTACGGCAAAAGCTCGCCCCGGCCCAGCCCGATGAAAAGCGCGTTGAATTCGCTCTCGACCGCGCCGGGCTTGCTGACACGCGCGACGCGGCCCAGTGCCGCGATGGCTTGCCCCATGTCACTCTGATCGCCGCTCAGCGCGGCGGTCTTGTCGAGCAGATCCTGCCCGGGCGGGCGCGCCAGAAGGGCGGCGAGGAAATCGTAGAGATCAGCGCGCAGCGCATCCTCTTCGGTGATCTCCGGCGTGGCGGTCTGGTCTTGCATAAAGGCCTCTTTCTGGGTCATGCCGATGCTCCGGCGCTGTCGTCGAATTCGAACCGCATGCGGCGGCGTGGCGGTGCGGCCTCCTCGGTCTCGGCCGTGTCGTCGGCCCAGGCATAGGGCTCCGCCATCTCCCGCGGCGCCTCGGCCTCGGCCACCTGCGGGGTGTCGTCTCCGGGCTCCTCGGGGGCCTCGTCGGGCTCCGGCGGCTCCGCCGCCTGTGCTTCCTGCTCCGCCGCCTGTGCTTCGGCCTCAGCCTGCCGCGCCATTTCCTCGACATGGGCGGTCATGCCCTTGCCCACCTGATAGGCGGTCTGCATGTTCTCGATCACGGTGGCGCTGTCGGTGAAATCCTCGCCGTAATCGACCAGCCCGTCGAGATTGGCGAGCGCAGGATTGCTCAGCCAAAGCCGCCGCAGCGCGCGGCGGCGCAGCCGGTCGGGCACCGCCTTGGCCATGAAGGCGCGAAAATCATCGCCGGGCTGCAACGTGTCGGGATCCGGCAGCCCCAACTCCTCGCAAAGATCGGCGTCGCTTTTCTCGGCAAGTTCGGCATCGCGTGCGGCCAGCGCCCGCGCCTCGGCGGCACGCGCCTCAGTCTCCGCCTCAGCCTCGACCTGCGCCTTGCGGCGGGACCAGAAATCACCTGTCCGGCTCAATGCAGCCTCCCTTTGCGCGCCTGCACCGGCGCGCGATACACGTCGCTCATCTGCGGGATACGCGGGTCGCCTATGCCATCCTGCGCGTCACCGATGGTGCGCTTGTCGCGGCGGCGTTTCTTGAACTCCACATCCTCGTGATGTGCCTCGACGAAATCGCGCACCCACGCCACGAGTCCCTCGGGCATCGGCACCTTCTCGACGATCTCCTCGCCGGTATCGGCATAATCCTGCGCCTCGAAGGGCGACGCGGTGGCCAGCACCACGTTGAGCGGAGCACCGTCGCGATGCGCACAGGCACCGTTGCGCATGACCACGTAAACGGATGGCACCTTGGCCGAGAGGCCCTGAAGATATGCCTCGGTCTGAGTATGGTGCAACTCCAGCAGGACCGTCGCGGCATGATACTCCACCGCATCATCCTCGCGGCGCAGTTCGCGCCATGACGCGGGCCCCGCCCCCGGCAACAAAGCGACGGCCCGCCACGACCACGACGCCCACCGGGTTACACCGGGTGCCTTTCGGATCACGACACCCACGGGCATCGTCACCTCTTTTTCGTGGCTGTGGGTCACGCGTCCTGCCATCCCCTTGCTGCGTTGAGATCAGATTGGTCCAGTTTCCTGACCGGGCAAAGCGTTTTCTGTGTGCAATGGTGGACTTTGACGACCACCCGGACATTTTGAACCGGGGACAAGGCACTGCAAAGCCGGATTGGACAATTTGTCCACATGAGCCCCATCAATGCTGCAGCGCCGCATAGCAACGCCTTGAATTCAAACAGAATCAATCGGGATTAAAATTGCCCTGTCTGCGCACTCTCCGGGTGAGCGTCGTGATTCGAATTGCTGTTTACGAGGGCTTCGAATCGTGCCTAATCTTGCGCCGACCAGACGCAAAACGTCGCCTTCCCAGCCGTGCGAAACACTCGGGGTGAAAATGCCTAAGCAATTGATATTTTGTGACTGTTCGGCGTCGCAGACGCTCGACACCGAGGGGCTGGCAACGGCCACCGGCCTGCCCTGCTCACGGTTGCACAGCGCGCTTTGCACCGACGAGATCGGCGCGGCGGCCAAGGCGATCGAGGGGGGCGAGGCAATTATTTGCTGCGCGCAGGAGGCCCGGATTTTCGAGGAGTTGGCCACCGATCTGGAGGCCGACACGCCCGCCTTTGTCGATCTGCGCGACCGGGCGGGTTGGTCCGACGATCCGGCCCCGAAACTACCCAAAATGGCCGCATTGCTGGCCGAAGCGGCGCTGCCGACACCCCAGGAAAAGACCCTCGACGTGGTCTCCGAAGGGCTCTGCCTGATCATCGGGGCCTCCGACGCGGTGCTGCCCGCCGCCGAGAAACTGGCCCCGCTTCTGGGTGTCACGGTGCTTTTGACGGATGAGTGCGACCCGCCCGAGGCGCGCGAGTTCGATGCCATTCGGGGGCGCATCTCGCAGGCCAGCGGCGCATTGGGCCAGTTCGAGTTGCGCCTCGACTCTTTGCAGCAGGTCAATCCCGGCGGGCGCGGCGCGCTGCGCTGGACCGCACCGCGCGATGGCGGGCAAACCCAGTGCGATGTCATTCTCGACCTCACCGGCGGCACCCCGATGTTCCCCGCCCCCCAGAAACGCGAAGGGTATCTGCGCGCCGATCCGGGCAGCCTCACGGCGGTCTCGGACGCGGTCTTCGAGGCGGCGCAACTGATCGGCACGTTCGAGAAACCGCTCTACGTCGCGCTCGAGCCGCTGATTTGCGCGCACAGCCGCGCCGAGCAGACCGGATGCAGCAAATGCCTCGACATCTGCCCGACCGGCGCAATCTCACCCGATGGCGATCATGTCAGCATCGACCCGATGATCTGCGCGGGCTGCGGGGCCTGCGCCGCGCGCTGCCCGTCGGGGGCGATCACCTATGACGCGCCGCCGCCCGACATGACGTTCCGGCGCATCCAGACGCTCGCCTCAGCCTATCGCAAGGCTGGTGGCGAGGCGCCGCGCCTGCTGGTGCATGACGCCAGTCATGGGGCCGAGATGATCCGCCTCGCCGCGCGCCACGGGCGCGGGCTGCCCGCCGATGTAATCCCGCTGGAGGTCTCGGCGCTCTCGGGCTTTGGCCATGCCGAGATCCTAGCCGCTCTCGCCTCGGGCTTCGGGGCCGTGTGGGTCCTGCTGTCGCCGCGAACCGAGCGCGACGCGCTGGATCAGGAGGTGCCGCTGGCACAAGCGATGGCAGGCAGTGCGCCCGTCGGGATGCTCGATCTTGCCGACCCCGACGCGCTTTGCGACTCGCTCTATGACGCGGACCCCGTCCAGACCCTGCCCGAGCCGGTCCTTCCCATGGGCAGCCGCCGTCAGGTGGCCCGCCTCGCGGCCAAGGCGCTCAATACCGAGGGCGGCACCCTGCCGCTGCCCGACGCTGCCCCCTATGGCACGGTGCTGGTCGATAAGGATGCCTGCACGCTATGTCTCTCCTGCGTGTCGCTCTGTCCCTCGGGCGCGCTGATGGATAACGAAGACCTGCCGCAGCTGCGCTTTCAGGAGGATGCTTGCTTGCAATGCGGCATCTGCGCGACGATCTGCCCCGAAAAGGCGATCACGCTGGAGCCGCAGATGAATCTCGACGACAGCGCCCTCACCCAGGTGGTGCTGAACGAGGAAGAGCCGTTTGCCTGTATCGAATGCGGTGTACTGTTCGGGTCGAAATCAACGATCGAGCGGATCACCGAGAAACTGGCGGGCAAGCATTCGATGTTCGCCACCTCGGATGCCGCAAGGATGATCCAGATGTGCGAAGGCTGCCGGATCAACGCGCAGTTCCACTCGGACGACAATCCGTTTGCTGCAGGCCCGCGCCCGCGTGTCCGCACCACCGAAGATTACCTCAGCAAGCGCAAGGATCATTGAAATTGAATCGGCGCGCCCAGATCAGCGGGGGCCATCTCCGCCACATAGGCCAGAATCGCCTCGACCTCGTCGAGTGTCACTTCAACGGGCACGATGGGCGAGGGCCGGTTTATCGGGAACGGCGCGGTGACATCTTCGACCTGCGTGAAGGCGGCATGCGGCCGGAGCACGTAAAAGCTTTGGAACCGCGTCGCCCAATCGGGCAGCGTGCGCAGTACGGCAAAGGAGGGGGTGGAGCCCATGGCGTTCATCCGATTTTCCGGACCGACGACGTGACAGCGCCCGCACTGCGTCAGCGACACCCGCTTGCCCGCCGCCGCGTCGCCGTCGAAGGTGGGCGCGGCCTCGACCTCTTCGACCACCTCCGGCAGTGTAAAGGGCGCGCGGCCCGCAACCTCGTA
>Ga0209947_1000330_pt1 | contig 29355 bp, 23 predicted proteins | sample SalPonR2_B_D2_MG_FD_185706 | JGI IMG/M metagenome (GOLD analysis project Ga0209947, IMG submission 185706) | Salt pond soil microbial communities from South San Francisco under conditions of wetland restoration - Salt Pond MetaG R2_B_D2_MG... ...
CCCCCACCCCGCCGGTGGAATGCTTGTCGAGCACCGGACCGTCGAGGTCCCATTTCAGAACGTCGCCCGAGGTCCGCATCGCGTTCGTCAGCTGCACCCGCCCCTCGGTGCCGAGGCCGCGCGTGCAGACCGCCATCGCAAAGGCGCCTGCCTGACTGTCGGTCACCTCGCCGGTGGCGAGGCCTTCGGCGAACCAGAACAGTTCCGCCTCGGTCGGGCACTCCCCGTCGCGCAGCTTGGCGAGGATGCCGCGGGCCGTCGGCGTCATGGCGCCCCCGGCGTGGCGCGGTCCATGTGGTCGGCGACGAACCGGCCGGGCAACAGCGCGCCCACGGTGCTGCGCAGGATCTGGCCATCGACCGTGGCCATTGTCACCGGCACGTCGGCGCCCGCGAATTCGGCCAGCTTCTGGCGGCAGCCGCCACAGGGCGGCACGGGGGCGGAGCCGTCGGCGATCACGGCCACCTCCGCGATCTCGCTGTCGCCTGCCGCGATCATGGCGGCAATCGCGCCCGCCTCGGCGCAGGTGCCTTCGGGATAGGCCACGTTCTCGACGTTGCAGCCGAGATGGATCGCGCCGCTCGCGCTGCGGATCGCGGCCCCCACCTGAAAGCCGGAATAGGGCGCGTAGGCCCGGGCCCGGGCCGTGTCTGCGGCGGCGATAAGGTCATCGGACATGTTCTGAGAAGTCCATCCGTCACTCTTGCTTTATCCGGCAGTCTGGTCCGACACCCTGTTGAGCGCAAGGCCATGTGGACACTCAGCCTCGCGTCGCCGCACGCATCGCGATCAGCGCGATCAGGTCGTCGAGATCGTCGCGGATCGGCGCGTGGAGCGCTGCGAGGTCGTCGATCCGGCGGCGCTTGGCGGCGATGTTGAGCACCTCCGACAACCGGCAGAGGCGGTCCGCGCCCACCGCGCCCGAGATCGCCACGAGGATATGGGTCTGCTCGCGTATGATCGGCACGGAGCGCGCGGCGATGCCCGCGTCCAGCCTGTCGCGAAGGGCACAAAGGTCATCGGTCAGACGTTCCAGAAGCTCCCGCGCGCCATCCTCGCCCGCGACCGCCAAAAGCTCGTCGAGCCGTTCCTCGTCCATCTTGACGCCGAATGCCGGATCCTCGGCGCCGGCGGCCAGCACGTCCTCGGGTTCGGGCAGCCCCGCGGGCCGGCCGGCATAGCGCAGGATCGTGCGGCCGAATTCCTCGGTCGAGGACACGGGTTTGCCGATGATCCCGTCGGCGCCCGCGGCATAGATCGCCTCGCGGTTGTCACGCAGCACATAGGCCGTCAACGCCACGAGCGGCATCGCCGCCGACGCGTCGGCGCGCGCCCGCACTGCGCGCATGACCTCGAGTCCCGACAGAAGCGGCATCTCGATATCGATCAGCGCGATTTCGAAGCGCATCTGTTCCAGCGCCTCGAGCGCCTCGGCCCCGTTCGAGGTGAAGACCGGCCGCGCGCCCAGATGTTCCAGCATGCCGCGCAGGATGGCCTGGTTGGTGAGGTTGTCCTCGGCCACGAGGATCTCGACTTGCGACAGATCCGGCCAGGTGTCGTCCGGTCGCCGGACGCGCCCGTCGCCGACGATCAGGCCCGGCGGCAGGACCAGCTGCACCACCGCGCCGCCCAGCGGCGGGCCGCGTCCGATCCGGACCGTGGCGCCGAGTTGCTGTGACAGCTCTTCCGCGATCTTCAGACCGAGGCCGTGACCGTCGCGCGGGAACACAGCCGACGGCGTTGCAGGGTCGAAACCAGCCCCCCCATCGGCCACCTCGATAACGAGCGCCGCTTCGTCGTCCATCCTCACGGTCAGGCGGACGTCGGAGCCGGACGCATGGTCGAACGCGTTTGCGATAAGGTTCGAGACGATACGCTCGACCGTCATGCGCAAGACCAGAAGGCTCAGGCCCGGGTCCGCGTCGACGACCATCTCGAAGCTGACGCCACTCTCGCTTGCGTGGCCGGTCCAGCGTTTGCGCCAGTGCTCCAGCAGGCTGCCGAGCGGCACGCCGTTCGCGGCACGGCCCTCCACAACCGGGCCGGACGCGATCAGAAGTGAGGATTCCACCAGCGAGGCCAGTGCGTCGCCCGCCGCCGCGACGCGTTCAAGCTGCGTACGTGTCTCCGGGTCGAGCCGGTCGAGATCCACCAGGCGCAGGCCCCCGACGACGTCCGACACCGCCGCCCGCATGTCATGCCCGAAGCGCTGCAATGCCTCGGCGAAGCGCAGGGTCTCGTCGGTGGCGGCGGGCGTGGGCGGCCCGCCGTTCCCCTCCGTCTCCGTCCGGCCTCGGTCGTCCATGCCACAGCCCTCACGCGGCCACATGCCTGCGCGAGGCTAGCACCCCTCCGCGCGCGGTGCCAAGCCGGCGCCGGACGCAAGCGACCCGCCGGTCAGGACGCGTAGCCCAGCGACTTCACCGCCTCGGCGATCTCGTCCAGGATCGCGGGATCGTCGATCGTGGCCGGCATCTTGTAGTCCTCGCCATCGGCGATCTTGACCATGGTGGCGCGCAGGATCTTGCCCGAGCGGGTCTTGGGCAGCCGGTCCACCACCACGGCGAGCTTGAAGGCGGCCACGGGGCCGATCCTGTCGCGCACCAGTTTCACGCAGTCCTTCACGATCTCCTCGGCCGGCCTGTCGACGCCCTTGTTGAGACACAGGAACCCCATCGGCAACTGCCCCTTGAGCGGATCGGACACGCCGATGACGGCACATTCGGCCACATCCGGATGCCCGGCCAGAACCTCCTCCATGCCGCCGGTGGACAGGCGGTGGCCGGCCACGTTGATCACGTCGTCGGTGCGCGCCATGATGTAGAGATAACCGTCCTCGTCGATCAGCCCGGCATCCCCAGTTTCGTAGTAGCCGGGGAAGTGGCTGAGATAGGATTTGCGATATCGCTCCTCCGCCTGCCAGAGCGTGGGCAGCGTGCCGGGCGGCAAGGGCAGCTTGACGGCGATGGCGCCCAGTTCGCCCGGTTTCAGCGGGTGGCCGCCCTCGTCGAGGATCTGCACGTCATAGCCTGGCATCGCGACCGAGGGGGAGCCGATCTTGACCGGCAGCTTCTCGATCCCAAGCGGGTTGCCGGCGATGGCCCAGCCGGTTTCCGTCTGCCACCAATGGTCGATCACCGGCACGCCAAGCTGCCGTTGCGCCCATTCGATCGTGTCGGGATCGGCGCGCTCGCCCGCGAGGAACAGCGTTTCGAGCGACGAGAGGTCATAGTCGCCCACCAGCGCCCCGCCCGGATCGTCGCGCTTGATCGCGCGAAAAGCCGTGGGCGCGGTGAACAGGCACTTGACCCCATGATCTTCGATCACCCGCCAGAAGGTGCCCGCGTCGGGCGTACCCACGGGCTTGCCTTCGAAGACGATGGTCGTGCAGCCGAAGGTCAGCGGGCCGTAACAGATGTAAGAGTGCCCCACGACCCAGCCCACATCGGAGGCGGCCCAGAAGACCTCTCCGGGGTTCATGTCGTAGAGGTTCCGCATCGACCAGTTGAGCGCGACAAGGTGGCCTGCCGTATGCCGCACCACGCCCTTGGGCTGGCCGGTCGTGCCGGAGGTGTAGAGGATATACGCCGGGTGGTTCCCCTCTACCGGGACGCAGCGCGCCGGGGCCACGCCATACTGGAACGCATGCCAGTCGACATCGCGCCCCTCCTCCAGATGCGCGACCTCCTGTTCGCGCTGGAAGATCACGCAGAATTCGGGTTCGTGATCGGCAAGCGCGAGCGCCCCGTCCAAAAGCGGCTTGTAATGCACGACGCGGCCCGGCTCGATCCCGCAGGAGGCGGCGATGATGCATTTGGGCGTGCAATCGTCGATGCGCACGGCCAGTTCATTGGCCGCGAAGCCGCCGAAGACCACCGAATGGATGGCGCCCAGACGCGCGCAGGCCAGCATCGCTTCCAGCGCTTCGGGCACCATCGGCATGTAGATGATGACCCGGTCGCCCTTTTCCACGCCCTTGGCTTTCAGTGCACCGGCCAGCGAGGCGACGCGGTCCTGCAGTTCCCTGTACGTGATCTTGTGCGTGGTTCCGGTCAGTGGGCTGTCATGAATGATCGCCACCCGCTCGCCGTGGCCCGCCTGAACGTGACGGTCGACCGCGTTCCAGCAGCCGTTCAGCCGACCGTCGGCGTACCACTCGTAAAGGGGGGCGTTGTCGTCGAAAAGCGCCTTCGATGGCGCCTCGTCCCAGTCGATGCCCTTCGCCGCCTCCATCCAGAACGCGTTCGGATCGGCCTTGGCCGCCTGATATACCTCGGCATATCGCATCTTGGCTGTCCCTTCACTTGGTCGCGCAATTTCCTATCGCCGAGCGGGCCGCTTGCGCAATTAGGTGACATTGCCGCAGGCAGCGGCCCCGCGCCGGCGCCTGCCGACCACATGCTTAGCCGTAAAGGCTGACCGGCGTTCCGGCGAGTGCCGAGATGTTCAGCAGGCCCCGCGCGGTGATTGCGGGTGTCACGATATGGGCGCGGTTGCCCATCCCCATCAGAATCGGGCCGACTTCCAATCCGTTTCCGCGCATTTTCAGGATGTTGCGGGCCGCACCCGCTGCGTCGGTCGATGCGAAGACAAGCGCGTTGGCCGTCCCCTGAAGCCGTGAGTTGGGGAAAATCCGTGCACGCAGTTCGGGGTCGAGCGCGCTGTCGACATTCATCTCGCCCTCGTAGGCGAAGCCGCATTCCTGCATCTCAAGGATTTCCAACGCAGCCCGCATGCGCCGCCCGCTGTCGCTGTCGAGATTGCCGAACTGGCTGCCCGAACAGAGCGCGATGTTGGGCTCCACCCCGAAACGCTTCATGTGGCGCGCCGTGGCGGTCACTGTCTCGGCGATCTGGTCGGGGCTGGGCTGGGCGTGGATATGGGTGTCCGCAATGAAGAGCGGCCCGTCCTCGAGGATCATCAGGCTCAGCGCACCAACGGGATGAAGTTTCGGCGTTCCAAGGAGTTGGCGGACGTAGTTCAGGTGCCAAAGGTACTGACCGAAGGTGCCGCAGATCATGGAATCGGCCTCGTCCCTGTAGACCATGACGGCGCCGATGGCGGTGGTGTTGGTGCGCATGATCGCGCGCGCGAGATCGGGGGTGACGCCGCGCCGTTGCATCACCGAATGATAGGTGCTCCAGTAGTCGCGGTAGCGTGGGTCGCTTTCGGGGTTCACCAGTTCGAAATCGACCGAGGGGCGGATCGTCAGACCCGCACGCTGAGCCCGCCGTTCGATGACCTCGGGTCGGCCGATCAGGATCGGGGTGTCCGTGGTCTCCTCCAGAATGGCCTGTGCGGCGCGCAGCACGCGCTCGTCCTCCCCTTCGGCGAAGACGATGCGGCGTGTCGTGGTGGCGGCCGCCTCGAACACGGGGCGCATGATCAGGGCGGATTTGAACACGGCCTGGTTGAGCCGGGCCTTGTAGGCCTCGAGATCGTCCAGCGGCCGTGTGGCCACGCCCGAGATGATCGCGGCCTCGGCCACGGCGCTGGCGACCACGGCCATCAGGCGCGGATCGAAGGGCTTGGGGATCAGGTAATCGGGCCCGAAGGTCAGTTGCTCGCCCTGGTAGGCGGCGGCGGCCTCGGCGCTGGTCGTCGCCCTCGCAAGCGCCGCGATCCCCTCGATGCAGGCGATCTGCATGGCGTCGTTGATCTCGGTCGCGCCCACGTCCAGCGCGCCCCGGAAGATGAAGGGAAAACACAGGACGTTATTGACCTGATTGGGAAAATCGCTGCGGCCCGTGGCGATGATGGCATCCGGCGCGACCTCCCGCACCGCGTCGGGCAGAATCTCCGGAGTGGGGTTGGCCAGCGCGAAGACGATCGGCCTGTCCGCCATGCGCGAGACCATCTCGGGCGTCAGCACCCCGGGACCGGAAAGGCCGAGGAAGAGGTCCGCGCCTTCGATCACCTCGTCCAGCGTCGCGCGCGTGGTGCCTTGCGCATACTCCGCCTTTTGCGGCGACATGTCCTCGGTCCGGCCTTCGTACACAAGCCCCGCAAGGTCGCAGAGATAGACATTCTCGCGCCGCACACCCAGCTTCAGCAACATGTTGAGGCAGGCGATCCCCGCCGCCCCGCCACCGGTGGAGACGACCTTGATATCCTCGAAGGCCTTGCCCGCGATCTTCAGCGCGTTGGTGGCGGCGGCGCCGACCACGATGGCGGTGCCGTGCTGATCGTCGTGAAAGACGGGGATGTTCATCCGCTCCCGGCAGATCCGTTCGACGATGAAGCAATCCGGCGCCTTGATGTCCTCGAGGTTGATCGCGCCAAAAGACGGCTCCAACGCGCAGACGATCTCGGCCAGCTTTTCGGGGTCGGGTTCGTCGATCTCGAGGTCGAAACAGTCGATATCGGCGAATTTCTTGAACAGGACCGCCTTGCCCTCCATCACCGGTTTGGAGGCCAGCGCGCCGATGTTGCCGAGCCCGAGCACGGCCGAGCCGTTGGAGACCACGGCGACGAGGTTGCCGCGTGCGGTATACCGGGCGGCGTTGCTTGGATCGGCCTTGATTTCAAGGCTCGCCTCGGCCACGCCGGGCGAATAGGCGCGCGCCAGGTCGCGCCCGTTTGCCAACGGCTTCGTGGCCCGAACCTCGAGTTTCCCTGGCTTGGGATACTCGTGGTAGAACAGGGCCGCGGCCCGCAATCCGTCGGATTTCTCGTCGCTCAAGGCACCCTCCCGCGAAATTGGTTTAGCCCTAAACTATCCCTCGCACGGCATCCAGTGCGGCCAAATCACCTTACACGAACTGCTCGCGGATCAGGCGCTCTTCCAGCCCGTGGCCGGGATCGAAGAGGATGCGATGGGCGACCTCGGGCTCGCTGCGGATCTCGACCTTGGCCACGTCGCGGACCGACCGGCTGTCCGCATCGGCCATGACCGGGCGCTTGTCCGGCTCGATCACCTCGAAGCGCACGATGGCGGTCTTGGGCAGGAGCGCCCCGCGCCAGCGCCGGGGCCGGAAGGCCGCCACCGCCGTGACCGCCAGAACGTCCGCCCCGATGGGCAGGATCGGACCATGGGCCGAATAGTTGTAGGCGGTGGAACCCGCGGGCGTGCAGACCAGCGCCCCGTCGCAGACCAGTTCCTCCATCCGCAGCCGGCCATCGACGAAGATGCGCAGCTTGGCCGCCTGCGGGCCTGCGCGCAGAAGGCTGACCTCGTTGATGGCGAGCGCCTCGTGGGTGGTGCCGTCCACACGCTCGGCCCACATGTGAAGCGGGTTGATGACCTCTTCCTCGGCCGCCTCGAGCCGGGCGATCAGGTCATCCTCCCGGTAGGCGTTCATCAGGAAGCCGACCGTGCCACGGTTCATCCCGTAGACAGGCGCGTCGATCGCCTGCGTGGCGTGCAGCGTCGCCAGCATGAACCCGTCGCCGCCCAGCGCCACGATCACGTCCGACTCTTCCGGTGCGTAACGACCGTACATCGCCTCGAGCCGCGCCTTCGCTTCCTGCGCGAGCTCCATATCGGATGCCATGAAGGCGATTTTGCGGGCCGCGGGCATGCGCGTGCCTCCTGTGGTCGGTGTCCCGGCGCGACTGTCGCGCGCGCCCATCGGAAACTCAATCCCGCATCGGCCACACATGGCCCGATCCGCGCCCCCGATGCCGCGCGCAACGCCATATTCGCCGCTTTCCGCCCTTTCCCGAAGGGGCCTAATGCCATAAATGCGTGGTCCAACCGCTGCCCAGCGCCCGAGGAGGTCAAGCCATGAACGCACCGCACCGTGATGCCGGTTTCTTCACCGAAAGCCTTTCATCCCGCGATCCCGAGATCTTCGCCGCCATCGAGAAGGAACTCGGCCGCCAGCGCGACGAGATCGAGCTGATCGCATCGGAGAACATCGTCTCCGCCGCCGTGATGGCCGCGCAGGGCTCGGTGATGACGAACAAATATGCCGAGGGCTATCCCGGCCGCCGCTACTACGGTGGGTGCGAGTATGTCGATATCGCCGAAAACCTCGCCATCGAGCGGGCCAAGGCGCTTTTCGGGGTGGAGTTCGCCAACGTGCAGCCCAATTCCGGCAGCCAGGCCAACCAGGGCGTGTTCACCGCATTGCTGCAGCCGGGCGACACGATCCTCGGCATGAGCCTCGACGCGGGCGGACACCTGACCCATGGCGCCAAGCCCAACCAGTCGGGCAAGTGGTTCAACGCCATCCAGTACGGCGTGCGCCAGCAGGACCTCGAGGTCGATTACGACCAGATCGCCGAGCTGACCGCCGAGCACAAGCCGAAGATGATCATCGCCGGCGGCTCGGCCATTCCGAGGATCATAGATTTCGCCAAGATGCGCGAGATCGCCGACAGCGTTGGCGCGTACCTTCTCGTGGACATGGCGCATTTCGCGGGGCTCGTGGCCTCGGGCCACTACCCCTCCCCCTTCCCGCATGCGCACGCGGCCACGACCACGACGCACAAGACGTTGCGCGGCCCCCGCGGCGGCATGATCCTGACCGATGACGAGGCGCTGGCCAAGAAGTTCAATTCCGCCATCTTCCCCGGCATCCAGGGCGGGCCGCTGATGCATGTGATCGCCGCCAAGGCCGTCGCCTTCGGCGAGGCGCTGCGCCCCGAGTTCAAGGACTACCAGGCGCAGGTCATCGCCAATGCGCAGGCGCTGGCCGATCAGCTGATGAAGGGCGGGCTCGACATCGTCACCGGCGGCACCGACACGCACCTGATGCTGGTGGACCTGCGCCCCAAGGGCGTGAAGGGCAACGCCACTGAAAAGGCGCTGGGCCGCGCGCATATCACCTGCAACAAGAACGGCATCCCCTTCGACACGGAAAAGCCCACGATTACCTCGGGCGTGCGTCTTGGCTCGCCCGCCGGCACCACGCGCGGCTTCGGCGAGACCGAGTTTCGCCAGATCGGCGACTGGATCGTCGAGGTGGTCGAAGGCCTGGCGACAAATGGCGATGAGGCCAACGGCGCGACCGAGACCAAGGTGGCTGCCGAAGTCGTTGACCTTTGCCGGAAATTCCCGGTTTACCCAAACCTCTGAGGGGCGAACGGCACCGCCACCGCGAAGATCGCGGGAAGAGCGCGGCGAATCTTGCAGCCCGCCCTTTCCCATCCTAGGTTAACGCGTGCGTGGGGCGCCGAAGGTGACGGCAGGTGGCGGTCCCGCGCAGGTGTGCGACTGCTTTGAGCGAGGCCGGAGCCATGAGTGCTGACTTGCCTGCCCGTCCGGAGATCACTCCGGGCTACCGTCGTGAGGCAGACCGGGAAATCCGGGCCTTCACGCGCGACTGGACGGATCGCGACGACCGTATCGCGTCGCTGAGCTATTTCGGAACCTTCGCGGTCTATTTCTTCACGCTCTGGCTGGCGGTGCAGGCCTGGCCCGTCTGGTGGCTGGTCGTCCCGCTTATCGTGGTCAACGCTTTCGCAGGCGTGCGGCTTTACGTCTTGCAGCACGATTGCGGGCACGGTTCGCTCTATTCGACCAAACGCGCCAACGACCTCGCCGGGCACGGGTTGAGCGTGTTCACGCTGACGCCCTATCGGGTCATGCAGTTCAACCACAACGAACACCATTCCCATCTGGGCAATCTCGACGAGCGCGACACGACCGAGATCTTCACCATGACCCTGAGCGAATGGGAGGAGGCCGGGTTCTGGACGCGGCTGAAATACCGCCTCTACCGCAACCCGCTTCTGATGATCCCCGTGGGCGGGCTTCTGACCTATGTCCTGATCTACCGCTGGCCAAAGAATGCGGGCCGGATCGACGCCGCGGGCGTGATCGCGCACAATTTCGGCCTTGTGCTCTGGATCGCTTCGATCTGGTGGCTGGCAGGTCAACCGGGTCTCGTCATCTATGCGGGCACCGTCGTCACCGCCGGCTGCATCGGTGTGTTCCTCGTCTACCTTCAGCACAATTTCGAAGACACCTGGTGGGACCGCAAACCCGACCTGAATCCCGCCCGCGCGGCACTTCAGGGCTCCTCGGCGCTCGATCTCGGCTGGTGGTGGGACCTCGGCACAGGCAACATCGCCTATCACGACATCCACCATTTCAACGCCAACATCCCCTCTTACCGGCTGCGCAAATGCCACCGCGCCCTGCGCGAGAAATACGAGGTGCAGACGATCGGATGGCCCGAGGCGATCCGGTCCTTCACGCTGAAGGTCTGGGACGAGGATCAGCAGCGTCTGGTTCCCTTCCCGCGCGAGCAACGGACCCAGACAATACCCGGCAACGCCTGAACGGCGCGCGGCCGCGCCCCTTCATCCTGGCCGAGAAACTCCCGCCGGAGGCTCCCGCCGCCAGCAGCCCGCTCAGCGCCCGACCGCCTTGCGCACCATGTCCCAATAGGCCGTCTCGACCGCCGCCCGGTCCAGCCGCCCGCCTTCCCGGTACCACGTCGTGACCCCGGTCAGCATGGCGATCAGCGCCATGGTCGCGAGCTTCGTGTCGGGCACCGCGAACCGGCCCGAGGCCAGCCCCGCCTTCAGCACCGCCTCGAGCCGATCCTCGTAGTCGCGGCGCAGCCCCTCGATGATGGCGAAATTCTCCGGCGTGAGGTTGCGCAGCTCCATATAGGCGATGAAGACAAGCTCGGGCCGGTCGAGATGGAAGCGGATGTGATGGCGCACGAAGCTTTCCAGCTGTTCGACCGGGTCCGCGTCCGGGGCGTGCCAGTCTTCCAGAAGCTCCTCCAGATGGTCGCGCATCAGCTCGAACAGCAGGGTCTGCTTGTCCGCCGTATAGAGATAGAGCGCGCCGGCCTGCACCCCCACCTCGGCCGCGATCTGGCGCATGGAGACGGCGGCGAACCCATGCCGCGCGAAAAGCCGCAGCGCCGCCTGTCGGACCTTCGGCCCGGTGATATCCGCGTGACTGCCCTGTTTTCTTGCCATGGGCCCGAGGTTATCTGAACGGGCGTTCAATTCAACCGTTGCATGACCTTTGCGCTTGCCGCATCTGGACAGCACGCCGCCGCTGCGGTTAGGTCGGAACATGGCGCGTCGGCTGATCATCCCCGTCCTCGCGGTTGCGGCACTGGCTGCCTGCGGCCCCGACGTGCCTGCGCTCGATGCGCGGATCGGCGCCGAGGCCCGCGCCGCCGATTTCCCCGATCTCGTGCCGCTCGGCCCGCTTCTGGCGGGGGTCGATGCCATCCCGCCGCGCGAAGCCGCACCCGAAGGCGCCAGCCTCGAGGCGCGCACCGCCGATCTGCGCCGCCGCGCCGCCGCCCTGCGCGCGATGCCGCTGTGACGTGCCGCGCGTTGCAGCCCCTCGCCTGAGCCGCTAACAGGGGCCGACGCAGGACCACATCCGCCGGAGGACCATCATGACCGACCCCCTTCGTCTGGGCATCGCCGGGCTGGGCACCGTCGGCGCCGGCGTGGTGAAGATCGTCCAGCGCCATGGTGACTTGCTGGCGCGCCGCTGCGGCCGGCCCGTCGAGATCACCGCCGTCTCGGCCCGCAGCCGCGACAAGGACCGGGACGTATCGCTCAGGGCCTACACGTGGGAGGATGACCCCGTCGCGCTTGCCCGCCGCGAGGACGTGGACGTGGTCTTGGAACTCATGGGGGGCGAGGATGGCCCCGCCAAGGACGCCACCGAGGCCGCGATTGCCGGCGGCAAGCACGTGGTCACCGCAAACAAGGCGATGCTCGCCCATCACGGTCAGGCGCTGGCCGAAGCCGCTGAGGGCGCGGGCGTCAACCTGCGCTTCGAAGCCGCCGTCGCGGGCGGCATCCCGGTGATCAAGGCCCTGACCGAGGGGCTGGCCGGCAATGCCATCACCCGCGTGATGGGCGTGATGAACGGCACCTGCAACTACATCCTGACGCGGATGGACGACGCGGGCCTGACCTATGAGGAGGCCTTCGCCGAGGCCGACGGGCTGGGTTATCTCGAGGCCGACCCCGAGCTTGACGTGGGCGGCATCGACGCGGGCCACAAGCTGAGCCTGCTGGCCTCCATTGCCTTCGGCACGCGCGTGGCCTTCGACGACATGGCGCTTGAGGGGATCGGTCGCATCTCGATCGACGATATCCGCCGGGCGGGCGATCTGGGCTACAAGATCAAGCTTCTGGGCGTGGCGCAGATGACCGGCCGCGGGCTGGAGCAGCGGATGACGCCCTGCCTCGTGCCCAGCGCCTCGCCGCTGGGGCAACTGGTGGGCGGTACGAACATGGTGGTGATCGAGGGTGATGCAGTGGACCAGATCGTGCTGCGCGGTCCCGGCGCCGGCGAAGGGCCCACGGCCAGCGCGGTCATGGGCGATGTCTGCGATATCGCGCGCGGCATCCGCATCCCAGTTTTCGGCCAGCCGGCCGAGACGCTCCGGCCCGCGCCGCCGGCCAATGCCGAGAGCCCCGCCTGTTTCTATCTGCGGCTTGTGCTGGTCGACAAACCCGGCGCGCTGGCCAAGGTGGCGACGGTGCTGGGCGAGAACGGCATCTCGATCGACCGGATGCGGCAGTACGATCATCCCGGTGCCGATGCGCCGGTCCTGATCGTGACCCACAAGACCGCGCGGCCCAACCTGGACACTGCCCTCGCAGCCCTGCCCGGAACCGGTGTCGTCGCGAGCGCGCCGGTGGCCCTGAGGATCGAGGACGTCTGACCCGCGCGTGTTCGGAAACGCCGGCGTTTCCGGTCCGGAATTCCCCGCAATTCCGGTCCCACCCCGATGTTAGCGCCGCCAGCCGCCGCTGGCGGCTTGCCCGACCCTCATGCGGCGGCTACACCGGGCGCATGTATTGACCCGGAAGGATTTCCCATGACGCACCCCACCGATTTCAACGACCGCATGCTTTCGCTCGGCCTCGCGCGGGTCTCCGAGGCGGCGGCCATGGCATCGGCCGAACTGATCGGACGGGGGGATGAAAAGGCCGCTGACCAGGCCGCCGTGAACGCGATGCGCGACCAGCTCAACCGGCTCGATATCCGTGGCGTGGTGGTCATCGGCGAGGGCGAACGGGACGAGGCGCCGATGCTTTATATCGGTGAGAAGGTCGGCAATGGCGAGGGCCCCGAGGTCGACATCGCCCTCGATCCGCTGGAGGGCACGACGCTCACCGCCAAGGACATGCCCAACGCGCTGACCGTCATCGCCATGGGGCCGCGCGGCTCGATGCTGCACGCGCCGGATGTCTACATGGACAAGCTCGCCATCGGGCCGGGGTTCCGATCCGGGGTGGTCACGCTCGACATGTCGCCTGCGGAACGCGTCTCGGCGCTGGCCTCCGCCAAGGGATGCTCGACCAAGGACATCACCGTCTGCGCGCTGGAGCGCCCGCGCCACGAGGAGATGATTGCCGAGCTTCGGACCACGGGCTGCGCGATCCGTCTGATCACCGACGGCGACGTGGCAGGCGTCATGCATTGCGCCGAGCCCGCGACGGGCATCGACATGTACATGGGATCGGGCGGCGCGCCGGAGGGCGTGCTGGCCGCCGCGGCGCTGAAATGCATGGGCGGGCAGATCTATGGCAAGCTCCTGTTCCGCAATGACGACGAGAAGGCGCGCGCCAAGAAGGCCGGAATCACCAATCTCAACCGCGTCTACACGCGCGACGACATGGTCACGATGGACGTGATCTTCGCCGCCACAGGCGTCACCGACGGATCGATCCTGCCCGGCATCAAGCGTGAGCCGGACTATCTGGAGGCCGCGACGATCCTGATGCGGTCCAAGACCGGTTCGGTGCGGCGCATGACCTACCGAAACCCGCGCTGAGCGCCCTGTGACGGCCCTGCCCGGGACAGATGCCGACCTGCCCGCCTTTCTGAGCGTCGACGCGTCTCTGACCGGCCGCCGCTGGGCAGGCCCCGATCCAGAAGAGACCCGCCTCGCCGCGGCGCTGGTGCAGCGCGCGGGACTGGAGCCAGCGGTGGCCGCCATCCTCGCCCGCCGCGGCATCGCGCCGGAGGCGGCCGAGACCTTCCTGGCCCCGTCCCTGCGCGACCTGCTGCCCGACCCCTCCGTCCTGAAGGACATGGCGGCGGCCTCCGAACGGATCCTGAGCGCCCTGAAGCGGCGCGAACGCATCGCCGTTTTCGCCGATTACGACGTGGACGGTGGCAGTTCCGCCGCGCTCCTGATCACATGGCTGCGCCAGATGGGCCATGGCGCCACGCTCTACGTGCCCGACCGGATCGACGAGGGTTATGGCCCCAACGAACCGGCCATGGCGAAACTGGCGGAGGCCCATGACCTGATCGTCTGCGTCGACTGCGGCACGCTCAGCCACGGGCCCATCGCGGCGGCCAAAGGCGCGGACGTCATCGTGCTCGACCATCACCTCGCCGAGGCCGAATTGCCCGACTGCGTGGCCGTGGTGAACCCCAACCGGCAGGACGAGGATGGCAGCCTCGGCCATCTCTGCGCCGCCGCCGTCGTCTTCCTGCTGCTGGTCGACCTGAACCGCCGCCTGCGCGCCGACGGCACCGCCGGCCCCGACCTTATGGCGATGCTCGACCTCGTGGCGCTGGCGACCGTGGCCGACGTGGCGCCGCTCAGGGGCGTGAACCGCGCCTTCGTCCGGCAAGGGCTGACAGTCATGGCGCGGCGGCATCGTAAGGGGTTGGTGGCGCTCTGCGACGTGGCGCGGCTCGATCGGGCACCGACGAGCTATCACCTGGGCTTCGTCCTTGGCCCGCGCGTGAACGCGGGCGGCCGCATCGGCGAGGCCGATCTGGGCGCGCGGCTGCTGACCACCGACGAGGAGCAGGAGGCGCTGGCGCTCGCCCAACGGCTCGACACGCTCAACACCGACCGGCGCGAGATCGAGGCCCGCGTGCGCGACGCGGCCTTGGCGCAGGCCGAGGAACGTGGTCTCGATGCGCCGCTGGTCTGGGCGGCGGGCGACGGCTGGCATCCCGGGGTCGTGGGCATCGTGGCCAGCCGCCTGAAGGAACACACCCATCGCCCCGCCATCGTCATCGGGTTCGACGGCGAGAACGGCAAGGGCTCCGGCCGCTCCGTCTCGGGCGTCGATCTGGGTGCGTCGATCCAGAGACTGGCGGCCGAGGGGCTGATCGAGAAGGGTGGCGGCCACCGGATGGCAGCGGGCCTGTCGCTGACGCGGGCGCAGCTGGAACCGGCCATGGCGCGGCTCTCGGAGCTTCTGGCGCGGCAGGGCGCGGGCACGGGCAGCGCGGGCGACCTTCGTCTTGACGGCGTCCTGATGCCCCAGGCCGCGACGCCAGAACTGATCGAACGGATCGAGACCGCGGGCCCCTTCGGCGCCTCGGCCCCGGCCCCGCGCTTCGCGTTTCCGGCCATGCGCATCCGCATGACGCGGCCCGTAGGCGACGGACACCTGAAACTGAGCTTCTCTGATGGCCCCGGCGGCAGCATCGACGCGATCGCCTTTGACGCCACCGGCCGCGGGCTCGACGCACTTCAGGCCCACCAGGGGCGCCCGGTGCACCTTGCCGGGCGGGTGGAACTGAACCACTGGAACGGTCGCAGCCGGGTGCAGCTTCGCCTCGAGGATGCCGCCTGGGCCGAGTGAGGCGCCCAAATCCGGAAATGCGTGCGGGACATGCAAGAATCCCCTTGATCCCTCCCGCGCGTTTTCCTAGACACCGTCCACGCCAAGCGCGGCCCGTTCGTCTATCGGTTAGGACGCCAGGTTTTCAACCTGGAAAGAGGGGTTCGATTCCCCTACGGGCTGCCACCATAGTTTTTCATTTAAAACTCAATGGGCTTGCCGCGAACACCTTGCCGAAATCAGTTTCGGGGCCGGGTTTGGACCGCGCTACCTGATGGGCATCGCCCCCGTCCGTCGCATCAAGCGCCTTCGTCGAAATGACGGGTCGCTACGCTCAGGCCTGACGCATCTGCGCGTCGCGCTGCTTGCGCAGGTCCACACCGATCAACGCCAGCTTGGCGGTGAGCATGCTGTAGTCCCGCGGCTCGGCGAGTTGGGAGAAATTGTATATCTTCTCGTACAGCCTGACATGGGACTGCTGGACTGCCGCAACGCCGAAATCCGCGCCGATCTCGTCGGCGACGCGCAGGCAGATCTTTAGGGTCTGCCATGCGATCGACAGTCGCGCGGAGCCGATCTCCGGATCGACCACGAAGCGCGCCCCGTCCACCAGCACCATGCCCGCCGCGATCATCGGGCCGAGGATGTCGGAAAATGCCTCGTAGGTCGCGGACAGCGCCGCGTCTTGGCTCAGGATGTGCAGCCGGATGGAGCTGACGACCTTGCCCTTGAGGTAGACGCCGTAGACCCGCGCGCCCGGCGCATGATCAAACTCGTCCAGAAAGACCTCGTGCGGGTTCTGGTCAATCAACCCCTCGGCACGGTAGCAGCGATAGCGCAGCCTGCCGATGGCGCGGAAGTCGCCTTCGGTCTTTGCGCGGACGATCTCGATGTCGCCTGCGGGCAAGAGGTCAGCCCCTGAGCGGGAGTCTTGGATAGAAAATGCCAACGGTTTCTCGATATTCGATGTAGTCTTTGCGGAGGGGCCCTGAGCTCAATACGCGTTCCTCGCGCAGAGCGGCGTAGGTGTATATCGCTGAAAGCGTGAGGAACACAATCACCGAAATGATGTGCTGCGTGGCCAGCGCGCAGGCCAGCCAGAAGATCATGTAGGAGGCGTAGAACGGGTGGCGCATGTAGCGCCAGGGTCCCGTGCGGATGATGGTCTCACTTTGCATCTCGGTATCCATGGCGAGCGTGAGATTGCGGTTCCTGCTGTGGCGAACAGCCCAGACGAACAGCCCCTGGGCCGCGACGACAAGCGCGAGGCTCAAGCCCGCGAAGACGAGCTCGCCGCGGAACGCGAGGCCGAGGAACGTCCCCAGCCCGGCGAGGGACAGCGCCGATATCACGTACATGCCCAACGGGTATCTGTCGGACCGGAAGTGCTGCCTCGTCGCGACCGAGATCGAAACGAAATACACCAGCCCCACTACCCCAGTAAGAAAATCGAACATCTGCCGTTTCCGCCGTTCCCATGGCCCGTCCCCCCGGTCGGATGCCTTTCCGTTCGTCGTCCATCGTTGACGTGTGACTACGTCGGCGCATGCCGCCAAGCGCACAGCCGACCGCGTCCCGGACACAGGATTTGCCAACAATGGAGCGATGCCGCGCATCGGGCGGGCGATTGGCCCCGCACATGCGTCAAGGAGTGTCGAACTGGAATGCACTGCTCCCCGCGGCCTGGCCGCGGTTGCCGTCCGAGCGTTTTCATGAACCTGCCTAATCTTCTTTTTTCTAGAAATGACATAGTTCCGGGGGAGAGACCACAGGAACTTGGGCGGATACCCGAAAGTGACGCGGTTTTGCCGATCGATATCCGGCAACACCGCTCCCGCTTCAAAGGCGCAGGGCGCGCCGTCCTAGCCGTTGGCAGCTTTGGGCAGCTCAACCACACCGTACCGGGCAGGCGCCGGCTCTGGCATCGGGTGGTCCTTGACCCACGGCAGGTCGACGAAGAAGGTCGTGCCTTTGCCCAGCTTGCTGTCATAGTCGATCACGCCGCCAAAGGCCTCGACGATCTCGCGGGAGATATTCATGCCAAGCCCGGTCCCGCCCGTGCGCCGTTGGTCGGAGGAGTCGAGCTGAGCGAACCGCCCGAAGACCTTTTCCTTCGCGCCCGGCGGAATCCCCGCCCCGTGATCGCGCACGAAGATGCGGACCGAGTCGTCCGAGATCGTCGCCCCCACGATCACCTCCCCCCCCTCGGGCGAGAATTTCGCGGCGTTGGAGATCATGTTGGCGAGGACCTGCATCAATCTTGACGCATCTGCCTTGACCACCAGCGACCTGTCGCCCTTCACCTCGCCACACAGGCTGACCTTGAATTTCTCGGCCAGACCCTGATGCGTGGCGACCGCCTCGGCGACAAGCGCGGAGGCGTCGACGAAATCCAGCTTGAACGACATCTCGCCGGACTCGATCTTCTGCAGGTCGAGCAGATCGTCGATCAGGTGGGCAAGCCGCCTGCTGTTCTTGCTGGCCATGTCGACCAGCGGGCGCACCTGCGGATGGACCGGTCCGACCTGCCCAGAATTGATCAGGTCAAGCGAGCCCTTGATCGACGTCAGCGGCGTGCGCAACTCGTGGCTGACCACGGACACGAACTGCGACTTCACGACCAGCGCGGCCTTGGTGCGTTCATGCTCGACCTTGAGCTTCTCGATGTGTTCGAGGTTCTTTCGGTAAAGCCGCAGAAAGGTCAGCGAACAGTCGATGAGGAAATAGACGACCACCACCACCGTAAAGAACTGCAGCCACATGTCCGATGCCAGCGGGGGGCGGTAGAGCCACAGGTCCTTGACGGTGATGAAGAAGAACGCGCCGCTGTAGAAGGACAGCCGAATGACGAGATTCCAGGCGATCTGGTGGTTGTTCATCGCCGCGAAGAGGGCGGCGGCAAACAGAGAGAACAGGGCGGTAAAGACCGCCGCACCGCCGTGTTCGACGGCCAGCCAGATCGCGAATAGACTGATCGTGCTGGCGCTGACGAGCGTGTTGACGACGAATGCCGTCAGGGCGTTCTTGATCTTCGCCTTCTGCTGGCGGTGGAGTCGCCTCACCCTGCGCGCAATGAGGAGGTCGACGATCTCGCAGACCATGTTGATCGCGAAGAACAGGGCTGCGAACCAAGGATCGAAAAAGGTCGCCGTCAGCAGCGCCATCGACAGAAACGTGCCCTGCCGCTGCCAGGTGAGCGCAAAGACAGCTTCCGCGTAATCACGCAGATTCTGCAGCAGCCGGTCGGTGCCATTGCCGGCCTTGGGCCCGACGTCCCCGGCGAGCAGGTCGGTCATCGGCCTATCTTGTGTTGCGCGCTCATCGCGGTTTCTGTTCCAGTGTCGGTTTTCTCCGTGCGGGACGTCGCGCAGGGCAAAGCGTCATGCGCCTTCCCTCCGCGACGCACTTCGGGAACGACCCCGTCTGCATGCGGGTCTTCGGCTCACGAACCTGCCCCTGACCCGCCGTTAACCTTTAGCTCCGCAAGTCTGGTCAAAGTTTGATCAGATCGTGGCGCTTTCGGTACCTGAGCGCCCTTGGTGCCCTGTGCTCGGGGCCATCTTCCGGGTGCGCTAATCGGGCACCATCACCGGGAGCCCCATGCAAACCCGGCGCGCAAGGCGTCGTGTGTCGCGGCCGCGAAACACGGTGTTTCCTTTTGGACACAGGCCGCCACATGCTATCCCAGCGCGGCGGAAAACAATCCAGTACATTGTTTTATATAAATAAATTTGGAATCTCGCCGACAAGCGTCCCGGAACGATGCCCAGCCCCGCGCGAAAAACACCACATTTCGTCCACCTCATGAACACAATTCTACTCGACCACCCGGCACTGCAACTTTTGGGGGAAATTTAGATAAATGACGACGGCTGCTCACCATGCAATTCGTGACCATTTTCACGACGACAGCTCAGAGCATGACAGAAAGGAAGATGACGGTCGCAAGCTGCGCATTCTCGTGGTCGACGACGAACCCGACGTCTGCAGTCTCCTTGCGACGGCGCTGCAGGCGGCCAATACCTGCAAGGTAAGTGCGGCCCATAACGCCATGGAGGCGCTGACGGCGCTTGGCGAGGAAGACCAGCCCTTCGACGGCATCTTCCTCGATATCCAGATGCCGCGCACGACCGGGATCGAGCTGTGTGCCATCATCCGCAGCACGCCAGGCTACGGCGACGTACCGATCATCATGCTCACGGCGATGACGGAACGCCATTTCCTGCATCGGGCCTACGCCAATGGCGCGGACGACTACATCACCAAACCCTTCGAGATCGAGGAACTTCGATCCAAGCTCCTGAAGGAAGGATGGCTTCGGAAACGGCGGAATCACCTAAAGGCCGGGCGCGCCAGCCTCGGGTCATCGAGGGCCAATGCCGGGCGCGAGGTCATCAACGCGCTCGAGGATGCAGTTCTGCTGCCCGCGATAAACCGCAGCATCCGGCGCGATGCGTTTCAGAACTACCTTCTGCAGGCCAAGGCACGCCAAGGGCCGGCCCTGTCGATCCGGGCCATCAAGGTGGCCGCGATCCATGACATCTTCAGCCGACTGTCGACCGCGGAATACCAGCAGCTCATGGATGAGATCGCGAGTTGCGTGTCGGTCCTGACGGAACCGAGCGACGACGTGATCACGCATCTCGGCAACGGTATCCTGCTGACGGCCTGCGAGGGGCGCAGCGCGCTCACACGGGACGAGCTGCAGTCGAGCCTGCGCGCGGCCGGCGTGCCGGACAGGCTGGCGGCGCATGATCTGACGCTGCGCGTGATCCTGGGCGAGGAGTTCACGGTCGACAAAGGCAGCGATGCGGACATCCTGTTCATGGTGTCGCGGGCCATCGAAGGCGCCGAGCATGAGGAAGAGAAGCTTTCGGGCTGGGCCACGTTCCGCGAGTGGCTGTCGTTCCGCAGGTCGACCGGGCGCGAACGCGCGCGGATCGACCAGTCGGCCTATGAACAGATCCTCAACGAGTTCATCGCCGAGGGCGAACTGGACTGGAAGTGATCCCGCGCTGACGCCCCGGCCTTCTGAACCGGCTGGACGCGGGCGTGCGGGTCCCGCGGTCAAACGAAATCGAAAGCATCGATCATGCCGTCATGGCCGTCGCGCCAATTCAGCAGGATCGCGCCCACGTCACCGGTCTGGATCACCGTGTCGGCGCCGACCACCTCAACGCTCAGATCGTCCTGCCCCTGCACGCCGGTGACGTCGAACAGGAGCCGGTCGACCCCGTCCTGCCAGCCGACGATCAGGTCGGTGCCACCGCCATCGACGAAGACGAAGGTGTCAGCGCCGCCCTGGCCGTGGAGCACATCGGCGCCCGGCCCGCCGATCAGCGTGTCGTCGCCCTCCCCGCCCCAGAGCTGGTCCGCGCCCGCACCGCCCTCGAGCACGTTGGCGCCGTTGTTGCCCACGAGCGTGTCGCCATGGCCTGAGCCGCGCAGGTTCTCGATGCCCGTCAGCACATCGCCCGCAGCCTCGCCCGAGAGACCCTCGCCCGACCAGAGCCGCACGAAGACGCCCGAGGCCGCCTCCGCGTAACTGGCGGTATCCCGGCCGCCCTGGCCATGAAGCAGATCGGCGCCCGCACCGCCCATAAGCGTGTCGTCGCCCTCCCCGCCCCAGAGCTGGTCCGCCCCGGCACCGCCCTGAAGCATATTCGCACCGTCATCGCCCACCAGCGTGTCGGCATGGGCCGAGCCGCGCAGGTTCTCGATGCCCGTCAGCACATCGCCGGCCGCCTCGCCCGACAGACCCTCACCCGACCAGAGCCGGACGAAGACGCCCCCGGCGGCCCCGGCGTAGCTGGCGGTATCAACACCGCCCTGGCCCTGCAGCTGATCGGCCCCCTGCCCGCCGGACAGGGTGTCGTCGCCAGCGCCCGTCCAAAGCGCGTCATCGCCAGCGCCGCCGGACAACTCGTTCGCACCGCCATCGCCCACCAACGTGTCGGCATGGTCCGAGCCGCGCAGGTTCTCGATGCCCGTCAGGACATCGCCCGCCGCCTCGCCCGACAGACCCTCACCCGACCAGAGCCGGACGAAGACGCCCCCGGCGGCCCCGGCGTAGCTGGCGGTATCAACACCACCCTGACCCTGCAGCTGATCGGCCCCCGGCCCGCCCATCAGCGTGTCGTCGCCATCTCCCGCCCAAAGCGCGTCATCGCCAGCGCCGCCGTGAAGCTCGTTCGCACCGCCATCGCCCACCAGCGTGTCGGCATGGTCCGAGCCGCGCAGATTCTCGATGTCCGTCAGGACATCGCCAGTCGCCTCGCCCGACAGACCCTCACCCGACCAGAGCCGCACGAAGACGCCCGAGGCGGCCTCGGCGTAGCTGGCGGTATCCTGCCCTGTTCCGCCATCCAGCGTATCCGCGCCTGCGCCACCAGTAAGCACGTCATCGCCAACGCCCCCCGACATCTGGTTGTCGCCCTTGTTGCCCACGAGCCTGTTGTTCGCGGCACTGCCCGAAAGGCCCAGGTCGGCCACCCCCAGAAGCCGCGCATCGGCGAGCCCCGACACGAGCGTCAGGTCAGCCGAGGCCAGGACCCAGGTCAGATCGACCACGTCGAGCTTGGCGTTCCCACCGCTGGTATCCACCGAAACCCATGCATCGAGACCCTGGCCCGTGATCCGCACCTCCGTGCCGGCGGACGGTGAGAATGCCAGCGCGTAGCCGCCCGCCGCGGCGCTGAGAGTGCTCTGCCCACCAACCTCGAAGGACAGGCCCGCCGCCCCTTCGCCAATGGAATAGGCCCCGTCTGCGTCCGTATCCGAATAGGCCACGCCGGTCAGAAACACCTCCATGCCGCTCTTGGCGAATTTCTCGGTCAGCATGGAGGCGTTGTAGGTGATGCCATTGGTATGGGTGAACGCGCCCTCGACCTGCGCGATGCCGATCTCGCGATAGGCGTCGGCCAGAAGGTTGACGCGATGCCCCGCGCTCAGGAACAGGCCCTCGTCATGGGTCACGGCGGCGGCGGCGAGATCGACCGTGCCTGTCGTCCCGAACCAGGCCAGGTTCTCGCCCCAGGTCCAGGCGCCGGAAAAAGTGTAGCCGGCGGCCGCGATCCGGTCGCCCGCGCTGCTGCCGCCGGCGCCGGCATGGCTGAACGTGTCGGTCGCCAGCATCCAGTCGGAATGCGTCTCGGCCGCCTGCGCGAGCAGCGTGTTGGGGGCAAGAACCTGCTTGGCCGCACCGCTCAGCGTTCCGGGCGCGAGCCCCTGGTTGAGGTCGATCCCGAGCGACGCCGCCTTGGCCAGCGGGTCGAGACGGGCCTGGTTGATGAGCTCGAGCAGGTACTGCTCTTCGATGGACAGCGACATGGGGACACCGGCGTATTATCTGGGCAGAACGGGACGGGCGCCACCATGCTGCCATGCAGGTTAAGCCCCGGTGAACGTCTCGAATGCGAAGACCCTGGCGCGCGGAACGCGCAGGCGGCGTCCATACTCCTCGTATCCAGTGACTCAAATCGCCGCCGGACGTGCTAGACTGGCGCGCATCGGTCAGCACAGCCGGGGGAGCAACATGTACAAGGTCGGCGAAGAGGAAATCGAGGCGATCGCGCGGGTGATCCGGGACGGCGCGCTCTTTCGTTATCGCGAGGGCAGCGAATGCGCGCGGTTCGAGGCGCGCTATGCCGGGGCGCTGGGCGTGGACCATTTCGATCTTGCCGCCAGTGGCACGCTTGCCCTGTCGGCGGCGCTGATCGGGCTTGGCATCGGGCCGGGTACCGAGGTCCTCGTGCCTGCCCATACCTACATGGCCACGGCGACCGCGGTGCTGGCGGTGGGCGCGATCCCCGTTCTGGTGGAGATCGACGAGACGCTGACCATTGACCCCGCGGCGCTGGAGCGCGCCATCGGGCCGAACACGCGCGCGGTGATCCCGGTCCACATGTGGGGCACGGCCTGCGCGATGGACGCGATCATGGAGATCGCCGGGCGTCACGGCCTGAAGGTGATCGAGGATGCCTGCCAGGGCGTGGGCGGCGGCTACGAGGGCCGGATGATGGGGTCCATCGGCCATGCGGGCGCGTTTTCCTTCAACTTCTTCAAGAACATGACCTGCGGCGAGGGCGGCGGCGTGGCCACGAATGATGCCGTCGTGGCCGAACGCGTGCGCTGCGCCATCGACCCGTGCCACTTCTACTGGCAGGGGCAGGAGGACGGACTGAAACCCTTTGCCGGCGCGGGCGCGCGGGCCTCGGAGCTCATGGGCGCGATGCTGAACGTCCAGCTCGACCGGATCGGCGGCATCGTCGCTTCCATGCGCGAGAACCGGCGCCGGCTGCTCGACGACACGCGGGGGCTGTCGAACCTCGGCCTGCGCCAGTCGCCTCTGAACAGCCCCGACCACGACTGCGCCGCGCAGCTGATCTTCGCCCTGCCCGACGCGGCCTCGGCCAGCCGCTTCGCTTCGGCGACCGGGGGCGTCGTGGCCGGCAAGACCGGGCGGCACACTTTCGTGAACTGGGACCAGGTACTCACGCAGGAGGGCGCGCATCACCCGGCCATGAACCCCTACGCGATGCCGGAGAACGCCGGGCTGCGCCGCGACGTCCCCGATGGGTTCGGGGAAAGCTCGCTGAGGATCCTCGAGCGTTCCGTCATGATCCCGATGGACCCCGACCATTCGGAGGAGGATCTCGAGACGCTGTCGCACAACATCCGGCTGGCGGCGCTGGAACTCGACGGGCAGACCCCAGCGAAGGGGCTGACCTACCGCGAGATGAAGGCGCCGGATCTGCAGAAATTCGACGCGCCGGCCGAAGGCTAGACCGGGCGCGCGCGTTGCGATCTTGTTCACGCCGCGCCGGTCTGCCAAGACCGGGCAGCCCCCATCAGGACAAGACCCCATGCGTCTGATCGATCCCTCGCACCCGTTCTTCCGCCCCGCATGGCGGCGCTATGTCATCGTCGCCCTGCCCTTCATCTGGGCCGGCGTCGAGTTAAGCTACGGCAGCGAGGTCTGGGCCTACCTCTCGGCGGCCATCGGCGGCTACCTCGCCTGGAACCTCATCTGGGCGCGGAAGGACGAGGACGCGGACTAGCGCGTCAGATCCACCGGCTGGCCGGTTTCCAGCGACAGCGCGGCGGCGTCGGCGAGAATCTGGGCCTGCAGACCGTCGCGGATGCCGGGATCTGCGGGCTTGCCCGTCCTGACCGCGTCGACGAAGGCCCGCATCTCGGCGAGATAGGCGGCCCCGTAGCGTTCGAGGAAGAAATGCTGCGCGGGCGCCCGCGCGAAACCGCCTTCGGTGGCAAGCTCCACCGTGGTCTCCAGCTGGTTCTCGGCGCGCAGCATGCCCTTTGCCCCATGCACCTCGATCCGCTGGTCATAGCCATAGGCCGCCCTGCGCGAGTTGGAGATCTGGCAGATGCGCCCCGTCTCCGTGGTCAGGATCACGGCGGCCGTGTCCACGTCGCCGGCCGCCCCGATGGCCGGATCGACCAGCGCGGAGCCGACGGCGTGGAGGCGCACGAACTCCTCGCCCATCAGGAAACGCGCCATGTCGAAATCGTGGATCATCATGTCCCGGAACAGACCGCCCGAGCGTTCGATATAGGAAACCGGCGGCGGCGCCGGATCGCGCGACGTGATGGTCACAAGCTCCACCGCGCCGATGTCGCCCGAACCGATCCGCGCGCGCAGGGCGGCGAAATTCGGGTCAAAGCGGCGGTTGAACCCGGTCAGGAAGGGCACGCCCGCGCCCTCCACCACCTCGATGCAGTCCCGGATGTTGTCGACCGACATGTCGATGGGCTTTTCGCAGAAGATCGCCTTGCCCGCACGCGCCGCCCCTTGGATCAGGTCGAGATGGGTGTCGGTCGGCGTGCCGATGACCACCGCGTCGATATCAGTCGCCTCGAGAATGGCCTCAGCGCTGCGGACCTCGGCGCCCACATCCCGCGCCAGCCGCTCGGCCGCCTCCGGCACGGCATCGGCCACGGCCTGAACGCGGGCCTCGTCCATCCCCTTGATCGTGCGGGCATGCACCTGCCCGATCCGGCCGCAGCCCAGAAGTCCGATCCGTAGCATCTCAGGCCCTCCCGGCCGCGCCGAGCCCTTTGATCACGGCACGCGCGGCCGCCATCACTGGCTCATGGGTTTCCTTGAGTATCTGCACCCGGTCAAAGCGCGCCGGGTCCTTTTCCACCGCCGCGCGGAGGGCTGCCCCGAAGGCCATCCTCAGCTCGGTTCCGATGTTGAACTTGCAGATGCGCGAGCCGGCAGCCAATGCCGCACGCTGCGCCACCGGCACGCCCGAGCCGCCATGGATCACCAGCGGCACCTCCGTCATGGCCTCGATCGCGCGGATGCGCGCCTCGTCGAGCCCGCCCTCGCGGTCCTGCTGCAGATGGACGTTGCCGACCGAGATCGCCATGGCGTCCACGCCGCTTTCGCGGGCGAAGATCGCGGCCTCCTGCGGGTCCGTCCCGGCCGAGGCCTCCCCGCCCGAGTAACCCACGAAACCGATCTCGCCTTCACAGGATATCCCGGCGGCGTGCGCCATATCCGCAATGGCCCGCGTCTCGGCGATGTTCTGCGCCAAAGGCTTGCGCGAGCCGTCGAACATCAGCGACGTGAAGCCGCTGTCCAGCGCCTCGCGGCATTCGTCATGGGTGTAGCCATGGTCGAGATGGGCCACGACGGGCACGTCCACATCCGCCGCCAGATGCCGCATCATCCGGCCCAGGATCGGCAATGGCGTATGCTCCCGGCAGGACGGCCCTGCCTGCAGGATCACCGGCGCGCGTTCGGCCTGCGCGGCCATGGCAAAGGCGCGCATGTCTTCCCAGCCGAGGCAGACGAGACCGGGCACCGCGTATCCGTCCCGCAGCGCGGGCTGCAGGACGTCGGACAGGGTTGCGAGCGTCATTTGAACTTAGCCACCATGTCCATGATCCCGGGGATCGTGTGCAGCTGCTCGGCATGGGTGGGCTGGAAGTACTGCTTCAGCGACCGCTGCGACAGCCCGCCGAGTATGGTGAAATAGTACATCTCGTAGCCCGGCAGCACGCAGCAGGGGTGATAGCCCTTGTCGATCAGCACCGTGGAGCCATCCATGATGTGATAAGCGTCGCCCGGTTCGTTGTCGACGCGCTGGAGCATCTGCAGCCCCGAGCCGTAATTCGGCCTGAAGCGGAAGTTGTAGCATTCGTCGTGCCGCGTCTCGTCCGGGAGCCTGTCCGTGTCGTGCTTGTGGCTGGGAAAGCCCGACCAGCCGCCAGCGCCGACGGTGAAAAGCTCCGACACCAGAAGCCGCCCGACCCTGTCGTGATGGCCCGCGCCGAGGATATGCTTGATCTTGCGATGGGTCTTGGTGTCGTCAGAGCCGTATTGCACGAGGTCGAGGTCATCCTTACGCACGGCGAAGGGTTTCAGCGTCTCGGCGTATTTCGCGCCGGCCACGAAGGTCTCGGTGTCGGTCAACGCCGTGATCCGGCAGCCCGTGTCGGTGGGCACGTAGACGCCCTCGGGCTCGCCGTCCCAGACATCCGCACCGCGGTTGCCGATCTCGGCGAATGTCTCGCCGCCCGTCTCCACCGTCACCGTTCCCGTCGCGGGGACCACGCAGGTCTCGTAGCCCGGTATGCGGTAGTCGATATGCTCCCCCGCCTTCAGCTTCACGATGTTGAAGTAGGTCAGCGGAACACGGGCGTCGTCCACATCTACGATGGGTTTGTTGCGGTTGTCATGGGGCGGGATATGCATCGCTGATGTCCTTTCAGGCCGCGCTCGGCCCCTCATGCGTCTTCATGAATTCGTCGAGCTCGGCGCGACCGGGCATCGCGGGGGCGCATCCGACCCGCGCCACCACCATCGCCGCCGCGGCGGAGCCCTGAAGCACCGCGTCCCGCACGCTGAGGCCATCGGCGAGGCCGCTGACGAGACCGCCCATGAAACTGTCGCCCGCACCCGTGGGCTTCAGCGCCTCCGTCCGGTAGATGCCGGTCCGAACCTCGCCTTCGGGCGTGATGGTGATCGCGCCCGCCTCGCCCATCTTGTAAACTGCGAGCCTGGCGCCATCGGCCACGAGCGCGCGGGCCTTGTCGAGGCCCTTGTCATAATCGCCCGCCATGAAACCGAATTCCACGTCGTTGCCCACGATCACGTCGCACATGGCGCCCGCGCGGGAATAGACCTCGGCCGCGACCTCCGCCGAGGGCCAGGAATAGGGGCGATAGTCGATGTCGAAGATCAGCGGCAGGCCGGCGGCGCGCGCGCGCTCGAACCCGGAAAAGGCGGCGCTGCGCGACGGCTCGGCGGCAAAGACGGTGCCCGTGGTGATCAGCGCGTCGTAGGCGCCGTAATCCACGGCGGCGACGTCGGCCTCGGTCATCTCGAAATCGGCGGCGCCGTTGCGGTAGATCACCGACTGGTGGTCATCGATCGTGGTCTCGACCACGGCCAGGGAATTGCGCGCCTCGCCGCCGACGGACCGCACATGGCGCCGCCCGATCCCGTAATGGTCCAGCTGGTTCAGCGCGAAACGCCCGATCGCGTCGTCCGAGACGCAGGTCACGAGGTCGGCCGCGCCGCCGAGCTTGCAGATCGCCACGCCGATATTGGCCGAGGACCCGCCGAGGCAGGCGAAGAACTGCGTCGCGTTTTCGGTCTTGGTGCCGGGCGGGTCGGGATAGAAATCCATTCCCGCGCGGCCGATGATGACGAAGCGGTTTCCCGAAAGCCGCATCTCAGACCCCCTGCCGCTGCTTGGCGCGCTCGGCCTCGATCTCGGCGTGTTTCTCGCGGACATTGGGGTTGTCGGAGACCTCGGGTGTTCCGACCTCCCACCAGGCGTGACCTTCCGTGGTCCAGCCCTCGTAGGGGTCGACCTGCATGACGATGACGCAGGTCTTGTCGGCGGCCTTGGCGCGCTTGAACGCCTCGGCAAGTTCGGTCGCGTTGGCCACCGTGACCGCATCCGCGCCCATGGACCGCGCATGGGCCTCGAAATCGACGGTGAAGGCCTCCGGCACGGTCGGGCAGTCGGCGATCAGGTTGTTGAAGCTCTGGTTGCCGGTGTTGTTCTGCAGCTTGTTGATGACCGCGAAGCCGCCATTGTCGAGCACCAGCACGATCATCTTCTTCCTTGTGAGTACCGATGAATAGATGTCGGAATTCATCAAGAGGTACGACCCGTCTCCCGTGAAAACGATCGTGTCCTGTCCGGATTCATGTTCGGATTGTGCAATACGCGCGCCCCAGCCGCCGGCGATTTCATAGCCCATGCAGGAGAATCCGAACTCCACGTCGACCGTGCCGATCTCGAGTGTGCGCCAATTGGCCGTGACCTCGGCCGGAAGCCCACCTGCGGCGGCCACGATCCGGTCGCGCGGGTCGCAGAGATCGTTCACCACCCCGACCGCCTGCGCGTAGGAATTCGGCCGGTTTCCCGGCGCGACGTTCTCGGCGACATAAGCGTCCCAGGCCTTGCGCTCGGCCTTGGCCTTGTCGGTCCATGCGGCGGGCGCGACATGGCCCGCCAGCGCCGCGCCCAGCGCCTCGATCCCCAGTTTCGCGTCGCCCACCACGGGCTGCGACAGGTGCTTGGACGCGTCGTGCCGCCCGACATTGAGGCCGATGAACTGTGCGTCCTTCGCGAAGGCCGTCCAGGAGCCGGTGGTGAAATCCTGCAGCCGCGTGCCGACGGCAAGGATCACGTCCGCCGCCTCGGCAATCGCGTTGGCGCTGTCCGATCCGGTCACGCCGATGGGCCCGGCGTTGAGCGCGTGGCTCGCCAGCATGTTCGCACGTCCCGCGATGGTCTCGACCACGGGAATGCCGTGGCGTTCGGCAAAGGCGGTCAGCTCCGCCACCGCGCCGGAATACTGCACGCCACCGCCCGCGATGATCATCGG
>Ga0209947_1000333_pt1 | contig 29247 bp, 25 predicted proteins | sample SalPonR2_B_D2_MG_FD_185706 | JGI IMG/M metagenome (GOLD analysis project Ga0209947, IMG submission 185706) | Salt pond soil microbial communities from South San Francisco under conditions of wetland restoration - Salt Pond MetaG R2_B_D2_MG... ...
ATCTTTTTGGGCTTTCCCGGTATACATTAATCTTTTATAGTGGTTGTAAACAGCAACTGCCAGGTGTTTTTTTGCTTCATCCTGACCAATCACATATTGGTTAATAAACTCATTGATTTCTTTTGGCTTGAGCAGTTGAATTTCATTTATATCGAAATCACTTTTTTTCTTCACTTCTTCCTGCACAATTCCATGGGCCTGTTCGATACATCTGTCACAAATATGCCCGGAGATTCCGGCAATCAATAGGTTTGTATCTTTTTTATCTCTTCCGCAAAATGAACATTTTTCCATAATAGGTTCTCTTTCTTAAAAAATCGATGCTAATTTATTGATTTCTTTTTGCATTTAAAAATAAATAACCTGCATGAAAACGCAGGTTATTTAATTTATATTGTGATTAAATAGTCAGGATTTAATTACTTATTCTCGTCCTCTTCTTCTTTTCTAATCAGAACCTCATCTACCATTCCATACTTCTTGGCTTCTTCAGCTGTCATCCAGAAGTCTCTGTCAGAGTCTTTTTCAATTTTTTTGTATGTGTTACCACTGTGCTTGGCAATCAAATTATAGAGTTCTTTTTTGAGCTTCATGATTTCTCTTGCAGTAATTTCAATATCTGAAGCTTGTCCTTCTGCACCACCCATTGGCTGATGTATCATTACCCTTGAGTGAGGAAGCGCTGATCGTTTACCTTTTTTTCCTGAGGCGAGTATTACAGCTCCCATCGAAGCAGCCATTCCTGTACAAATTGTTGCCACATCAGGGCTTATATACTGCATGGTGTCATAAATCCCCAGTCCCGAATGAACCGAACCTCCCGGAGTATTCAAATAGATCTGAATATCTTTGGCAGGGTCCGAAGACTCCAGGAACAGCAATTGTGCCTGGATAATGTTGGAAACATAATCGTTTATAGGCACTCCTAAAAAGATGATGCGATCCATCATTAACCGTGAGAAAACATCCATTTGAGCTACATTTAACTGTCGCTCCTCAATTATAGTAGGTGAAATATAATTGTTGTATACGGATGAATATTGATCTAATGTCAAACTGCTAATTCCAAGGTGCTTGGTAGCATATTTTCTGAATTCGTTGTTTTTATCCATAATTGTTTGGTTGTTTAAATTATTCTAAACCAAATATAACAAATTATTTTTTCGTTTGTTTATTTTGATCCTTCTCAATTTGTTCTTTAAATTCTTCTGAAGTTACTTCTTTTTCATTCAACTTCACGTTTTCTTTTAACAGCTCCACTACTTTATCCTGATATTTTTGGTCGTAAAGCCTGTTTTTATCCTCTTCTTTTTTAAGAATCTCTTTTGCGTACTGTTCCAGTTGTTCTTCCGGAAGATTCATCATTCCGTATTGCTGGAACTGTTGCAGTGTAACTTGTTTTGCCAGGTCAAGAACTTCACTCTCCTCAACTTTTAGTTCATAATCTTTTATGATTTTATTTTTAATGAGGTCCCACTTAACATCCTTAAGAAAATCGGGGAATTCATTTTCAATCTGTTCCTCGGTTAGTTTATTATCTTTCTGTGTTTCTTTAAGCCATCTTTTTAGAAAATCTGAAGGAAGCTCAGGGTCAATTTTATTTACAAAATGCTCTTTTGCATCATGTGCGAATTTTCTGTCACTTTCAGGTTTTAATTGTTGTTCCAGTTCTTCTTTTATTTTTTCTTTCATCTCTTCTTCTGAAGTAACTTCTCCTTCTCCGTAAATTTTATCAAAGAAATCCTGGTTTATTTCAGCTTTTATAAACTTTTTGATCTCGTTAATTCTGATTCTGAACATTCCGCTGAGTTCTTCAGCTTCTTCTTTGCTAATTCCCAGCATAGAAGAAAGTTCAGAAGCGTTTGGATAAGCCTTTTTCAGATCAATATCAATTTCATCATTTACTTTGGCTTCTTCAAATTTCTTTTTCTCTTCTTCATCTTTGATTACATTCAGAGAAATAGTTGCATTTTCTTTCTGAATGCCATCATCTATAATATTATTATTTTCATCAAGTTGGCTGATATCTGCTTTTATTAATTCTTCATTGGTTTCAACCTGGTCAATATTCTGGAATTCTCCAAGTCTGCTCTGGTAATTTTCAATTTGGTTGTTTATGAGGTCGTCAGTAACTTTTATTTTATAGAAAGGGATTTTGTCATGTTTGGTTATTTTAACCTCAAATTCGGGCGATAAACCTATGTCAAATGCAAATTCTAATTCTTCATCCTTGTTCCAGTCAATCTCTTTTTGCTCCTCTTTGCTTGGCAATGGTTCTCCAAGAATTTTTAGTTCTTCATCTTTTAAATACTGACTAAGTTTTTCGCTTACCAGCTTATTGATCTGATCTATTTTTAAGGAAGTTCCGTACATTTTTCTTACCAATCCTTCAGGTACTTTACCCGGACGGAATCCATCCATTTTTACTTTCTTCTTATATTCTTTAATTTGCTTGTCTACATTCTCTTTGTAATCCTCGGGCTGAACCTTTACCTTAAGTACTGCATTTAAATTGTCTTTGTTTTCCTTTGTAATATTCATCAGCTTTAATCTTTAAGTTATTAATTGCAAAAAACCGCTAAAACTTTAGCGCTTAATGTTTTAGCGGTATCTTTTATTGTGCGGATGAAGGGACTCGAACCCCCATGCCCGAAGGCACCAGATCCTAAGTCTGGCGCGTCTACCAATTTCGCCACATCCGCAAAAAGGTGGTGCAAATATAGACAAATTTTTAAAATTTAAGTCCTTCGTTCGCAAAAATTTCAAACGAATTAATCAGGAGTTATTGTGTTTGAAAAATATATGTTTTTATGGAATTAACAGATCAGATGTTTCTTAATTCAAAATTTTTGCCAAGGTAAACTCTTCTTACTTGTTCGTCCTCTGATAATTCTTTGGATGATCCGGCTTTCAGGATATCTCCCTCAAAAAGAAGATAGGCTCTGTTCGTAATAGAAAGCGTTTCATGTACATTGTGGTCGGTAATTAGAATCCCGATATTTTTTTCTTTCAGTCTTGTAACAATTTCCTGTATATCTTCTACAGCGATTGGATCTACACCAGCAAAAGGTTCATCGAGCAGCATAAATTGAGGGTTTAACGCAAGTGCACGGGCAATTTCAGTTCTTCGTCTCTCTCCTCCTGATAATTGGATTCCATGGCTTTTCCTTACTTTTTCCAGGCCGAATTCTTTGATTAGATTTTCTGTTCTTTCTTTTTGTTCTTCTTTCGAAAGATCAGACATTTCCAGCACTGATCTGATGTTATCTTCCACGCTTAATTTCCGGAAAACTGAGGCTTCTTGTGCCAGGTAGCCAATTCCTTTGTTGGCTCTTTTATAAACTGGTTCTTTTGTGATTTCATGGTCATCAAGAAATATTTTACCGCTGTTGGGCTGAATTAGGCCAACAATCATGTAAAAAGTAGTAGTTTTACCAGCCCCGTTTGGTCCAAGCAGACCTACGATTTCACCCTGGGTTACTTCAATGGAGACTTTCTTAACAACTGTTCTTGCCCGGTATTTCTTTACCAGGTCTTTTGTATATAATTTTATTCGTTTGCTCATTTTGCTTCCTTTACTTTAGTTCTTTTTCTTTTTTCTTTTCGATTCGTTTCGATATGTTAATCCCTATTTCATACAAAATAATAAGGGGTAAAGTTACTAATAACAGACTGAAAATATCGGGTGGTGTAATCGTAGCTGCCAGTATCAGTATTAGTATCATGGCATGGCGCCTGTATTTTTTAAGAAAAGAAGGATAAACCAATCCGGCTTTACTTAAGAAATAAATCAGAACCGGAAGTTCGAAGATTACGCCTGCTGCCAAAACTGCCGAGGCCATGGTTCCAATATATGACTTCAGGTTGATTTGATTACTAACTTGTTCACTTACATTATAAGTTCCCAGAAAGTGAATTGATAAAGGAACAATTACAAAATATCCAAATAATACACCCAGCAGGAATAGTAAAGAACTTACAGTAACTGCCCCTCTGCTGTGTCTGAGTTCTTTTTGGTAAAGGGCAGGTTTAATAAAACGCCAGAATTCCCAGAAAACGTATGGGAACGCTACAATAATTCCCAGTACTATTGAGATCATAATATGTATTGTGAATTGCCCTGCCATTTTTATGTTAATAATTTCAAGAGGCGTTGAATTGATGCAAAGATTTTCAGCATTTAATTTTTCTGCAAGCCTGCAAAGAAGATCATTTGTGAAAAAATCCGGATTTTTAGGAGCCAGGATGATGGTGTTAAAAATAATTGATTTAAGAATAAAAACTACCACAGCAATAAGTATTACAGCTACAATGGCTCTTATGATATGCCATCTTAGTTGCTCCAGGTGTTCAAGGAAAGTAAGTTCGTCTCTCTTAGTAGGGGTCATTGAAATAATTTTAAACGATTCCTTCTTTTAATATATCATGCAAATGGACCATCCCTTTATACACATTATTCTCCATAACAATTACCTGAGTAATGTTGTTGTTTTCCATCAGGTTAAAAGCATTAATTGCCAGCTCGCCTTCAGGGATTGTTTTTGGATTGGGAGACATAATATCCCTTGCAGTTAGTTTTTCGACATCGTTATATTTTTCCAGCATTCTTCGTAAGTCTCCATCAGTAATTATTCCAATAAGTTTATTATCGTCAAGGACAGCTGTGGCACCCAGTCTTTTCGAAGAAATTTCTACTATGACTTTTCGAATGGTGTCGTGGCTGTTTACTGCGGGCTTTTCATTTTGCTTATAAAGGTCTGATACTGTCATGTATAGTTTTTTGCCTAATGCACCTCCCGGGTGAACTTTTGCAAAATCTTCTTTTGAGAATCCCCTGTACTCCAACAGGGAAACCGCAAGAGCATCACCCATAACAAGCTGTGCGGTTGTACTGGAGGTTGGGGCAAGATTATGCGGACAAGCTTCACTATCTACTGTGGTTTTTAAAACATAATCAGCATTTTTTGCCAGGAATGAATCGGTATTTGAGACCATCCCGATCAGTTTATTTTTTCGGTACTGGATAAGAGGAATTAATACTTTTATTTCCGGAGTATTTCCACTTTTCGAAATGCATATAATACAATCATCTTTTTGAATAATACCAAGATCTCCGTGAATAGCATCAGCCGCATGCATAAAAATCGATGGAGTTCCTGTAGAATTGAGTGTAGCAACTATTTTTTTGGCAATGTTGGCGCTTTTTCCTATTCCTGTAATAATTACCCTCCCGTTTGAATTGTAAATTAACTCTACAACCTTCTCAAAATCAGAGTCTATTAATTCGGATAGCTTGCGAATGGCTTCAGCTTCATGTAAAATTGTATCTTTGCCGATCTTGTTAATATTAAATTTCATATTTACTTAAATTAAATAATATGATTTTTATCAAAAAATGAGATTTTCTTTTATTATTAATGAAACATTTAATTAAAAAATCGTAAATTTAAGAAAGATTAAAATATATTTTTACAGAATATTTAATGTGAAACAATTTCATTAAATTCACGTTACAAAATTAATCAAAAATTAAACCATAATTAATTTTATATAAGAGAGAATAAAAAATGAGTGCAGGAGCAGATGTTTCATTAAAGAATCATTTAAAGAAGTATTTTGGATTTGATACTTTTAAAGGAAACCAGGAAGTTATCATAAGAAGTTTGCTGAGTGGGAATGATACTTTTGTAGTAATGCCTACAGGAGGAGGAAAGTCACTTTGTTATCAATTACCATCCCTTATTACGGAAGGGACAGCCATCATAATATCGCCGTTAATTGCTTTAATGAAGAACCAGGTGGATGCAATGCGGGGTTTCAGTTCGGATGAAGGGGTTGCTCACTTCCTTAATTCATCTCTTTCAAAGGCACAGATGAATAAAGTAAAGCAGGATGTGTTGGACGGGAAAACACAACTATTGTATGTAGCCCCGGAATCACTTACTAAAGAAGACAATGTGGATTTTCTGAAGCAGGCAAAAATAGCTTTTTATGCCATTGATGAGGCTCATTGTATTTCGGAATGGGGACATGATTTTCGTCCTGAGTACAGGAGAATCCGCCCAATGGTAGAAAAAATTGGACGTGCACCAATCGTTGCACTCACGGCTACAGCTACACCAAAGGTACAACACGACATACAAAAGAATCTGGATATACTGGATGCCAATGTTTTTAAATCTTCATTCAACAGGGCTAACCTTTACTATGAAGTCAGACCCAAAGTGAATGCCACTAAAGAGATTATCAAATTTGTAAAGAATAATTCAGGTAAATCAGGAATAATCTATTGTCTGAGCAGAAAAAAAGTAGAGGAACTTGCCGAAACATTAAAAGTGAACGGTATTAAGGCTTTGCCTTATCATGCAGGCATGGATTCAGCTACCAGAACAGGAACCCAGGATAAGTTCCTTATGGAGGATATCGATGTAATTGTAGCTACAATTGCATTCGGAATGGGTATTGATAAACCAGATATTCGATACGTGATTCATTATAACATTCCAAAAAGTCTGGAAGCATACTACCAGGAAACAGGAAGAGCCGGAAGAGACGGTGGCGAAGGGAAATGTATTGCTTTTTATAGCTATAAGGATATTCAGAAGCTTGAGAAATTTATGCAGGGAAAACCAATTAATGAGCAGGAGATAGGAAAACAACTGCTGCTGGAAACAACTGCATATGCAGAATCTTCTGTATGCCGAAGGAGACAGTTGCTGCATTATTTCGGGGAAGAATACAAAGAGGACAATTGTGAAAATTGCGATAATTGCCTCTATCCTAAAGAACAGTTTGAAGGCAAAGATTCAATTGTGAAAGTGCTGAAGGCTGTAAAAGAAGTTAAGGAAAAATTTAAACATGATCATGTGGCGAATTTTCTTGCGGGTAAAACAACCAATAACATAAAAGCTTATAAGCATAATAAACTTGAGCTTTTTGGCTCCGGAAAGGATGAAGAGCCTAAATACTGGAATACAATCATTCGAAGAGCCCTTGTAAAAGGCCTTCTGGAAAAAGATATTGAGAATTATGGTCTGCTAATGCTAAGCGATAAAGGAAGAGAATATATTAAAAATCCTTACAGCATTATGATTAGCAAAGACCATGATTATGATGCAAGGGATGATGCAGAAAACCAGGGAGGAGAGCCGGGGAAAACCGGAACAGTAGATGAAGAGTTGCTTAATATTTTGAGAGACCTTAGGAAAAAGGAAGCCAAAAAGAACAATTTGCCACCATTTGTAATATTTCAGGATTTCTCACTGGAGGATATGGCCATTCAGTATCCGGTGACAATAGATGAACTTAACAATATTGCAGGTGTAGGAACAGGAAAAGCTCAAAAATTTGGCGATGAATTTATCAGACTAATCAAGAACTATGTGGCAGAAAAAGATATTATCCGGCCCCAGGATATGGTGGTAAAATCTGTCGTGAACAAGTCGGGAATGAAAGTATCTATTATTCAGAGTATTGATCGCCAGATGCCACTCGAAGATATTGCCAATTCCAAAGGAATTGAAATGCATGAGCTTTTATCTGAAATTGAATCTATTGTTCAGTCTGGTACCAAACTAAACCTTGATTACTATATCAACCAGGTAATAGATGAAGACAAACAGGAAGATATATATGATTATTTCCTGGAAGATGCTGAAAGCGAATCACTGGAAGAAGCAATAGATGAGCTTGGTGAAGAGGATTATTCAGAAGAAGATATTAGATTAATGCGAATTAAATTTTTCTCAGAATACGGAAACTAAGATTAAATCGTCTTATTCCGAAATATTTTTTTATTTTTAGGGTTGCTGAAGAGCAACCTTTTTTTATTTGATTTATGGAAGATAAACCTGTATTACAGATCAAGGGGCTTACAAAGCATTATGGTAAACTAACTGCTGTTAGTCATTTGAACCTGACAGTTGAAAAGGGAATGGTTTATGGTTTGTTGGGGCCTAATGGAAGCGGAAAGACCACTACTTTATCTTCAGCATTGGACTTAATACATCCAAGCTCAGGAGAAATATTATGGTTCGGAGAGTCAGGTTCTTCAATTACCAGGCGGCAAATAGGAAGTCTGATAGAACAACCGGTATTTTACCCTTTTCTTACATTAAAGGATAATTTAAGGATTATTACAAGAGCTAAAAAGGTTTCTGATAATTGCATCAACCGTGTTTTAGGAATTACTAAGCTTTTGGATCGTAAATACAGCAAATTCAAACATTTATCATCCGGGTTAAAACAGAGGATGGCTCTGGCTGCAGTTTTAGTGGGAGATCCTGAGGTGCTTATACTGGACGAGCCAACCAAAGGTCTGGATCCGGAAGGATTTTCAGATTTAAGAGAAATAATAAGCGAACAGAAGAAACAAGGAAAAACAATTATCTTGGCCAGTCATATTCTGGATGAGGTAGAGAAAGTCTGTACACATGTAGGTATTTTAAAAGAAGGAAAATTAATCCAGGAGGGACATGTAAAAAATATCCTTAGTGGAAAAGATGTAGTTATTATTTCCGGGGATGACCTGGAAGCTATTAGTGAAAAATTGACTGAATGTGACATTATTGAAAACCAAGAGCGATATAAAAACGAAATTCGGGTGATTCTGAAGAAAAATCATACTTCTGGTGATTTAAATAAATATCTGCTCGACCACGGACTGGTTCTTTCAAAACTGGAAGTACAGAAAAATAAACTTGAAGCTGAATTTCTTGAGTTAATTAAGTAAAATATTATGGCAAAAATTATATCAATTGAAAACATAAAAACATTTTCTTCCAATACTTTCAGGTTGTTTCTTACTTTGCATTTAACCTTTTTTTTTATAGTTGTTATAGCTATTTCCGGAATTGAGTTTAGTTTGGGTGAGGTCTCCGTATTAAGTTTATACAAATTCAGAAATATTTGGGAATTTTTACCTTGGATTGCCGGACAGTTCAATCTTCTATTGGCAATACTTGTAATATCGCTGATAACCAATGAGTTTAGAAACAAGACTTTTCGGTTTCAACTGTTGAACGGACTGAGCAGAGAGCAACTTATTGCCGGGAAGATTTGGATGATTTTCACAATTTCTTTTTATGGCTTGATTTTGTCTTTTGGAGCATCACTGGTATGTGGTTTTTTAATTGGAGACGAAGTATTTTCATGGGATATTTTTCAGAAAGCTTATATGCCCCTTGCATATTTTATCCAGCTATTCGCTTACCTGTGCATGGCTGCCTTTTTTGCTTTTCTGTTAAAAAGAACAGCTGTTACCATCATTGTCTTCCTTTTATATCTTTTTCCGGGGGAGGTAATAATTCGTAAATTACTTTTTTCAAACTGGGAGCAGTTTTTTCCAACAAAAGCAATGGCAGGGTTAACAAAATTTCCACGTGAAATGAGTGGAAAATTTGAACACGCCATTGAAACTCTTACAAATAATACTGAACAGATTAACTTGATTGTTTCAGACCTGCCCCTGAGTTTCAATATAGTTTTATCCCTGGTTTACTCCTTTGTTTTTATTTTATCAAGCTACTGGATTCTGAAAAAGGTAAGTTTATAGATCACTAAGTTTTTTCTTTTTCTTCACAAGCCAGTCGCATGTTTCATAGTCTTCAATCTCCGTGTAGTACTTAATCAGCTCGTTGAAAAAGTTTTCATCTTCAAAATATGGATGATTTTCATCAAATGGGATTTCTCCGGTAATGGTCATATTCCAGTAATCTTGAGAAGTAAGGTCTTTTTTTGCCTCCTCTTTGTTTTCTTTTAGAAGATTGCGGTTTGATTCTATGAATTTATTTATTTGAAGTTGAAGTTGAATTGATTCATGGTTTTCTTTCAGCATCTTCTTATTTTCTTCATACAATCTTTCAAGATTTGCAGATCTTTCTCCGGAAACTGGTTCTTCAAGAAGCGAACGTACTTTTTTTTCATTCTTGTGAATGACTTCAAGGTTTTGATTCACTCTTTCCTTTAATGTTTCAACAACAGATCTTAATTGATTTATCATGGTTTTTATTTGTTTAAAGTTTTAAATAGAAGACAACTAAACCTGCTAAATGTTTTTTGGGTTTTGACAAACGATAATTATGTTTTGATAAAATAGAGCTAACGTTAATATTCTTTTAGAAACCGTTTTGATTTTTTTTACTTCAATAAAATAGTTTTGTGTGATTCCTAGCCCCGTCCTATCTTTAGGGCGGGGTGTTTTAAATGCCTACCCCAACTATGATTTCTATAAATTTTGTAAATTAAAATACAAAATTTATAGAAATCGGATGAGTATCAGGTTTAACCTAAACCCTGCCCTAAAGATAGGACGGGGCTAGGGAAATAGAACCTTTAAAATTTGGTAATGTAAAATTTTTAAATAAAATCAAAACAGTTTCTTAGCCTTTTGTATCCAGAGCATCTCTTAAACCATTTCCGATAAGGGTAAAAGATAATACAGTAAGCATAATAGCCATCCCCGGGAGAATGGCCAGGTATCCCATATCGATAAGGATATATCCGTAATGTTCCTTGATCATCGTACCCCATGAAGGCATAGGGGGCTGTACGCCAATTCCCAGAAAACTTAGTCCTGCTTCAATTAGTATGGCCGATGCAAAATTGGCTGCTGAAATAATAATAACAGGGTTGATGACATTGGGTAAAATATGCTTTGTGATAATTCTTGAGTTCCTAAAGCCCATAGCCCTGGCAGCTTCCACAAACTCTTTTTCGCGAATTGAAATAATTTGTCCTCTGATAACCCTGGCAACTTCCACCCACATGGTTAATCCAACAGCAATAAATATTTGCCAGAAACCTTTGCCGATTACCAGGGTAATAGCAATTACCATTAGCAAGGTAGGGATTGACCAAACTACATTGATCAGCCACATAATAATATCATCGGCTATGCCTCTGAAATACCCGGCAATTGACCCAAGCGTAATGCCTATTAGCAAAGAAATAAAAACCGAGATGAAACCAACTGAAAGAGAGATCCGTGCTCCTATGATTAACCGGCTTAAAAGATCCCTGCCAAACCGATCTGTACCCAGCCAGAAAGTTTTTGAAGTGAGCCTTTTCTTATGGATGGTTTCTTCTAAAAAAGCCTGGGTGGTTTGTTGTTTATCTCCATGAATATCTGTAAAAAAATATTCATTATCTCTTTTGCTTATGGCATTTACAGATTCAACGGGAAAAACAACATCTACCAGGTGAATTTTGCGAATGAATTTTTCTTCTTCATCGGTGGAAGTGAATTCTTCTATTATGACCTGTTCATCAGATATTTTTATTGAGTTTACAGGAATCAGGTCATATTTGCTTCGCTCCCCATAAAACATTTTTTTGAAAAATGATTTTTGTTCAACATCAATATTTCTTTTGACTTTTAATATTTTTACGCGACTTCCTGGTTTTTGGGTAGTTAATTCCAAATGCTGGCTGTTGGCCAGGGGTGTAGAATCAGGTGTTATTAAGTAGCCAAGCAGCGCCAGGATAAAGATGACCAGCAGGAAGATGATGCTGCCCAGGGCAAATTTATTCTTACGAAATCTTTTCCAGGCCATACCCCCTGGAGAGAGTCCTGTCTGATCGAATTTCTTTTTATTTAAAATACTCAAAAACCGCATGGAGTACAAAGTAAAAATAATTCTTCTAATTTAAGAATAAGTTCTTCCCTTCCAATTAAATTTTGTGAATTGACTAATAAAACCAATTATTACTGAGTAGAATGGATATATGAGTTGAGCGACAGGGAAATAGTGGAGAAGATGTTTTTTGTTTAAGAATTTTAAAAAAGGGATAAGCAATACCAGGTCGATTATTGTCTTGAGAAGGAGTCCTGTAGTAAAAATGATAAGAAAAAAAGGTTTGAATAAGCCTGAAATTAATGAAATCAGGAGTATTAAATTTAAAAAAAATACGGACAGGGCAGTCAGTATTATGTCTTTATCCCGGTATGTTTTAGTTTTAGAAGCCCATCTTTTTCTCTGGCTTATTAGTTTTTTTATACCCGATTGTGCCCGGGTTTTTACCATAGCTTCTCTTGATTTTATAAAGTGAATCTTTTTTTTGCTGAACTTTTTTTGTCCCAGCAACAGGTAAATATCATCACCTGAGGCTTTTTCGCTTTTAAGCTGTTGTTCTGGATAATTAATAATTCTTTTTGCATAGGCAAAATTTGCCCCGTTAACCATGATGGGTTTGTTCATACCAATACTCCCTGCCGAAGAGGCAATAAGACTTAAAAATTCCAGTGCTTCAGCTCTTTTTAACAACCCCTTCTTTTCATCTATTGCAACAAAAGATGCCATTAAATCCGGATGATGTTTTTTATAGTATGCTGCAAAAGTACGAATCCAATTTTCTCCGGGAATGCAGTCTGCATCGGTTGTGAGGATCAGTTCTCCTTTTGCATGACGAAAACCTTTAATTAATGCCTCTTTTTTACCCTTTTCATTGCTGTTTAAATTTAGTAAGGTTAAGTTATCGTGTGTTTGTTTGTTGAGTTGTTTTTCTGAATCATCTTCTGAATGGTCATTTATTAGAATAATTTCATATTTTGAATTGGCATAATTTTGTGATTTTAGTTTTTCTGTTAGTCTTTTTAAATTTTCTTTCTCATTTCTGAAAGGGACAAGCACAGTTACAAAGACATCTTCCGTTGAATTTTCTGAAACATGAAAATTTTCAAGTTTTCTCCAGCCATTTGCAAAAGAGAGGATAACCATTGCATATAATCCAATAGAAAACCCTGTTATAATTAATTCTGTGAACATATCGCTTTTGCTTTTGTTAGAAACTGCGCAATTTTTTAATTAATGGTATATTGGGATAAAATTAATCCAAATTAATTATTTTTAAAATAAAACAGATAAAGCCAGGTCTTTAAAATTAAATTTAGAATTTGGTATAAATTTATTATGTTTTAATTACATTTGCATGTATATCATAAAAGCTTGTTTCAGTTCTTATGAATAAAATCAAATTAAATGTTCTGGGGATCTCATATAGTCAAACGCAAACAGGAGCGTATGCATTGGTTTTGACTGAGGAAGAAGGAGAGAGAAGAATACCAATCATAATAGGTGGGTTTGAGGCCCAGTCAATTGCAATTCAACTTGAAGGGTTAAAACCACCAAGGCCATTAACCCATGATTTATTTCATAATTTTGCAGTAACTTTCAATATTAATCTTCGGGAAGTGATCATTTATAAACTTGAAGAGGGAGTTTTTTATTCGAAACTAATTTGCAACAATGGTGATAGCGATGTTACAATTGATGCACGTACTTCTGATGCAATTGCCCTGGCTTTAAGATTTAAAGCTCCAATTTTCACGACAGAAGAGATACTGAGCAAATCGGGTATTGTTATTGATCTGGAACAGGAAAAAGATGAATCTGAAGGAGAAAAAGGAGAAGGACCTTCAAAAACCAAAGCAAAAAGTTCATCCCAGGAGTATAAGAAAATGAGCATGAAAGAATTGGAGGAATTGCTGGAAGAGGCAGTGAATAATGAAGAATATGAAAAGGCCTCAGTGATAAGGGATGAAATTAATCGAAGAGAAAAAGAATAATTTTAATCCCAATTATAAATTCCATGAAGAAAATTGCCGTCATCATCTCTGTGCTTCTTGTAAGTACTGGTTTTGTTGTTTCTAATGTAAGTCAGAAAGATAAAGCGGATACAACAAACAATCAGAAAGTAAAAACAGATACTACCCAAATTGATACAACTGCCGAAGGAAGAAATGCTTATGCGGTTCCAGAAACTCAGGTTGAAGATAAGGAAGATGAAATAGCACCCGAAGATACTGCTGCCAAATCAAATATTTTGCTTTCTTCAAAAAGGGAGAGAAATTTTTCATTTATTACTATTTTGAGAGGTTTATTAGGAATGGGTGTTATAATAATAATAGCCTGGTTGTTTAGCGCAAACAGAAAAGCGGTTAACTGGAGTGTGGTAGGGAAAGGTTTGCTGATCCAGGTCGTCCTTGCTTTGTGTATCTTATACATTCCTGTTGTGGCTACTGTTTTCGATTTTGTCGGGAAAATATTTGTAAAAATATTGGATTTTACCAAAGCTGGTAGTGATTTCCTATTTGGACCTTTGATGAACATTGAATCTACAGGTTATATCTTTGCATTTCAGATTTTACCTACAATTATTTTCTTTTCTGCTTTAACAAGTGTTTTGTTTTATTTTGGTGTGATTCAGGTTGTTGTGAGAGGCCTGGCATGGCTGATGATCAGGGCAATGCGTTTGTCTGGTATGGAAAGCTTGTCAGTGGCAGGAAATATATTTATTGGCCAAACTGAATCTCCGCTGATGATTAAAGAATATTTGCCGAAGATGAATGATTCGGAAATGCTGCTGGTGATGATTGGGGGAATGGCTACGGTAGCTGGTGGAGTACTTGCTGCATATATCGGGTTTCTTGGAGGCGATGATCCTTCGCAACGTGTATTGTTTGCAAAACACCTTTTAACTGCTTCTGTAATGGCAGCCCCCGGCGCGGTTGTTGTATCTAAAATATTAATGCCGCAAATAGAGGGCGTTAGTAAGAATCTTAAAGTTTCAATGGATAAAGTTGGCTCTAACTTTTTGGATGCGTTGTCTAATGGCACCTTGCAGGGGCTTAAGCTGGCAGCCAATGTGGGTGCTATGTTGCTTGTATTTTTTGCTTTTATTGCTTTTATCAACTACCTCTTTTTGAAAGCTGGTTCTTTGACAAATATTAATCAGGATATTGCCCAAATGACAGGCGGCCAATATAGTAATTTATCGCTGGAGTTTATCCTGGGCTATCTTTTTGCTCCACTCATGTGGTTGATAGGTGTATGTGGTGAGGATATAACACTTGTCGGGCAATTGTTGGGAGAGAAGTTAATTGCCAGTGAGTTTGTTGGATACACGAGCCTGGCGGAGTTAAAATCTGCCGGTGGATCAATGTTTGGAAAATTTACAGAATACAAATCTATTATAATGGCAACCTATATGCTTTGTGGATTTGCTAATTTTGCATCAATAGGAATTCAGATTGGAGGAATTGGCGGTTTGGCACCGAATAAAAGGGAGTTCCTTTCCAGGAACGGAATGCGTGCCCTTGTAGGGGGAACATTGGCTTCCTTAATGTCGGCCACAATAATTGGAATGATTCTTGGATAAATTTTTTTAAATAAAGAAAATAAATTCAATATGAGATATAAATACTTATGGACTTTACTTATATCCCTGCTTTTTACTGCATCAGTTCAGGCACAGGGTATACCAGACAATAACCATGATTACCTGGTGACACTTAAGACTGATTATGGAGATATCAAAATAATTCTTTATGATGACATTCCCATGCATAAGATGAATTTTATCGAACTTGCAAAAGCGGGTGTTTATGATCATGTTACTTTTCACAGAGTAATCAATAATTTTATGATTCAGACAGGGGATCCTTCAACCTGTAACCAGGATAAAGACTATGATCCGACCATTATCAGCAAGACCATTCCTGCCGAGATCCGCCATCACCATAAGCATGTGAAAGGGGCTGTGGGTGCAGCAAGAAGAGGAGATAAAGTGAATCCAATGAAAAAATCCAGTGGAACGCAGTTTTATATCGTCCAGAACGCCAGGAGTGGCAAACATTTAGATGGGGAATATACTGTTTTTGGGAAAGTTATGAGCGGCCTCAATGTTGTCGATAAAATCGCAGCTGTGAAAACAAACGAGCAGGATAAGCCGTTAAAAGATGTAAGGATGACAGTTGAGGTAGAAACGGTAAAACGGTCGGATATAGAAAAGTTTTATAGTTTCGAATACAAGAATTAGCAGTAATTATTTATTAATCAATTTGAGTTGCAATTTCTTTACCTGTCCTGGTTAATAATTCAGGTGTTTGTTTTAAAGCTTTTTGCAGGTCAAGAGGAGGTTCCATAAGCGGAATTATTCTGTCGAATATCTCAGGAACCAGTTCTGAAGCTTCTTTTTCCATAGAGCCTGTTACTGCAATTACCTTTTTATTGAGTTTCTTAGCTATTCTGGCCACACCGTAAGGAGTTTTACCGTATTTTGTTTGTGCATCAATCTTTCCTTCACCGGTTATAATCATTTCTGCATTCCGGAATCTTTTTTCAAGTTTTAGAAACTCAGCAATAAGAGCAAAACCGTTGTTTATTTGTGCATTTGTAAAAGCCAGCAGGCAGGCGGGAAATCCGCCAGCAGCTCCCACACCAGGGATTGAGGTTATGGTATCAGGTTTCTGCCTGGTTATTATTTGAGCAAGATGATAAAGGTTTTTGTCGAGTTTGTAAATATCATTTTGACCGGCTCCTTTTTGTGGCCCATAAACCTGGGCTGCACCATTTTTTCCTGTTAATGGATTGTTTACATCAGAAGCAATAAAAATTTGGGTTTCTTTTAGTCTGTCATCTAACCCTGATAAATCATATGAATCAATTTCTGCCAGATTTCCGCCTGTTGGATATATAACTTTACCTGTTTTATCAAAAAATTTTGCTCCCAGTGCTTCCATAGCGCCTGCACCCCCATCAATCGTTGCGCTTCCGCCTATTCCCAGGATAATGGATTTGCAGCCTTTGTCTATAACAGCTTTAATAAGTTCTCCGGTACCAAAAGTGGAAGTTTTAAGCGGATTCCTTTCATTCTCTGTTAGAAGCTCAAGGCCCGATGCTTTTGCCATTTCTATGAATCCTGTTTTTTTGTCTCCGGAAATTCCAAAGGAAGCTTTTGTCTTACGGCCCAAAGGGTCAGTCACCTGGTCATTAATTATATGACCTTCTGTGGCATCCACAAGCGCTTCAACTGTTCCTTCGCCTCCATCAGCAACAGGAATAATTTCTATTGCAAGCGAAGGCTCTTCTTCAAGCATCCCTGACTTTAAATAATGTGCTACACTGGCAGACGACAGGCTATGCTTAAATGAATCCGTTGCAATAATTATATATTTCATGATGCAAAAGGATTATTTCTTTTTGCCCTTGCTTAGGGTAAATGCAAAAGAAGTTCCTTTTCCCGGAGTACTTCTCACGTTAATTGTTTGATTATGCGCTTCGATAATGTGTTTTACAATGGCCAGTCCAAGCCCTGTTCCTCCCTGAGCCCTGCTGCGGCTCTTGTCTACGCGATAGAATCTTTCAAAAATTCGCGGAATATCTTTTTCTGAAATACCCAGGCCATCATCATTTATTTCCACCAGGATATTATCTCCCATATCCATGAAAGATACAGTTGTTTTGCCACCTTCACGTCCATAATTAAGAGAGTTTACGATAAGGTTTGTAGCAAGCTGAAAAATCCGGTCTTTATCTGCATACACTTTTACCGGCTTGTCATATTTAGCATCGAATTGTAATTTAGTGTGTCTTTCTTTGGCTTTGAGTTCCTGGGTTTCAAACACATCTTTAAAAAGGTCTACAAGGTTGAAGTTTTCATAATTCAGTTGTAGCTCTCCCGATTCCAGCTTTGAAATGGCTTCAAGGTCTTCAACAATAGTGATCATTCTGTTGATGCTTTTTTCAGTTTTCTTTAGATATTTTTTGTTTATATTGGGATCATCTATTGCGCCATCCAGAAGCGTAAGCACGTAACCCTGAATGTTGAAAATGGGTGTTTTTAATTCGTGTGATACGTTGCCCACATATTCTTTACGGTATTTTGCCATTTGTTTTAGCTGGGCGATTTCTTTGGTTTTGTTTTTTGCCCAGTCAATTACTTCGTCATTTACATCTTTGACTATATCTTTATCTTTTTCTTCCAGGTTTCTTCTTAATTCTTTCTCCGGAATATTTTTATTATGAATGGTCTTGTAGATCGGATTGATCTTCTCGAAAATGAAACTGTTCAACATGTAATACACGGCAATATATACAGCAATAAAAATAAAAAGGATTCCGAATATAAGCGGGAGTACTGATGTGCTGGTATTGGTGAAAAACAGCAACAATAGAACCAACGTCGAAATGATAGCAGCAATAAGGGAAATGTTTACTGCCATTTGCCTGGGGGTTGGAGTTCTCATGGATATAGAGTTTTGATGTAAATATTAATATCTTTTGAGATTAATACAGATATCCTGGCGGATTGTTTTGTGTAAAAAAGAATCTGAAAACATCATTCTTTCAGATTCTTTTTTAACTGAATATCTATTCTTTGCCTAATTGCTGTTTAACTATTTTTGCCACATATTTGCCTATCACATCAAATTCCAGGTTAACAGTTGTGCCGGGTTTGATTTGATGGAAGTTGGTAATGTCGTATGTATAAGGTATGATTGCCACTTCAAAAGAATTGTCTCTTGAGTTAACTACAGTGAGACTCACACCATTTACAGAAACCGAACCCTTTTCCACAGTTATATAATCCTCCTGTGTTGGATCAAATTCAAATCTGAAATACCAGCTCCCGTCTGCCTCTCTCACTTCTGTGCATTTTGCAGTTTGATCTACATGGCCCTGAACAATATGGCCATCAAGGAAACTGTCGGCTTTCATACTTCGTTCAAGGTTCACTTTTGAACCTTTTTCAAGCTCTCCGAGGTTGGTTTTGTCAAGCGTCTCCTGTATGGCAGTTACTGTAAATTGTTTTTTCTTTTTGTTGACATCTACTACTGTCAGACAAACCCCGTTGTGTGCAATACTCTGATCAATACTCATCTGGTCGGCAAAGCTGCATTCCATTGTAATATGTAGATTTCCGCCTTCTTTATCCAGCTTTACTACGGGTGCTGCTTCTTCTACAATTCCTGAAAACATAGTTTAATTATTTTGGTTATTTTGCGCTAAATTAGAAATTATTCTAATTCATAAAACGAAATAAACTTTAATTTTTTATGATTTATTTTGTTAGATTGCTTTTATTTGGATAGGTTTACATTTGTTGATACAGCGAAGCGAGTTATCTTTTTGAGATAATAATGCTTTGGGGAAAGATTCTTTCAGGATGATTGTATGTCCCTAAGTACGCACTTTTGTAGGTGATATTCACAAAATGTATAATTAAAAGTAGAAATAAATAATTATTGATTATGGTATTGGTTACCGGGGGAACAGGATTTATTGGCGCTCATTTGCTTTATCATTTGGCGAAGAATAATATCAAAGTAAAAGCAATAAGACGTTCGCACAGCAATTTAGGGTATGTTCGAAAGGTGTTCAGAAGTTATGGAGATGAAGCTGAAGCAAACGAACTGTTTAATCAGATAGAATGGATAGAAGCTGATATTACCGATTACAGGCAACTGGAAGAAACAGGACTTATTCCGGAGATTATTTACCATTGCGCAGGGTTTGTGTCATTTGATCCTTCTGAAAAACAAAAGATATTTAAAGTGAATATTGATGGAACAGCAAATATTTTAAATTATGCACTTGAGAAAGGCGTTAAGAAAGTTGGTTACATGAGTTCCGTTGCGGCACTCGATAGCGTAAGAAAAGGAGATTTAATTACTGAGAACCATTTTGGAGATGTTCCACAGCGTTTTTCAGAATATGCTGAAAGTAAGTTTAAAGCCGAACTTGAGGTGTGGAGAGGTATTGAAGAAGGTTTGAATGCTGTGATTATAAATCCTTCTGTGGTAATTGGTCCGGTAATGCCGGAAGGAAGTATTGGTTCTGTAATAAAAATGCTGGAGAAAGGATTGAAGTATTATCCCACAGGTAAAACCGGGTTTACAGATGTTCGGGATGTGGTTTCTGTCCTTTTACAATTAATGAAAAAAGAGCATTTTAATGAACGCTTTATTATTAATGAGGGAAATTATGCATATAAGGAACTGGTTCAAAAGCTGGCAGAAATTCTTAAGGTGAAAGCCCCTTACAAACCACTGCCCGGTTTCCTGACTAGCTTTGCATGGAAGTGGGAGAGAGTACTTCAGCGATTATTTGGGAAAAAACCTTCTGTGACAAAAACAATTCACCAATCGCTTACGAACCAGGTTCTTTTTTCAGGAGATAAAGTACGACAGGTTCTTGATTATGACTTTATTCCATTCGAACAGAGCCTTATAGATACAGTTGAGTCCAGAAGTATTTAATACCTCTTTTTTATGATTTCTCTTCAAAATTGAGTAATTTGTCTGGTTGACAGAATTTGATTAAAGAAATACTAATGATAATTTAATTTATCAATTACATTCAGAATATAAAATTCTTTATTTTTACCTTTATTATTAGGAATGAAGAGTATTCTGTGATTTATTAAGAAATTGAAAACAATGAAATATGGGAAGAAAGAAGAAAAAATCGAAAGGAAAACTAATTAAGAACCTTCGAAATAAGGTAATGGATTTTATAGTGGAAAACCCCGGTAAACCATTTAATTATAAACAGATAGCACATCAGCTTAGCATAAAGAACAAACAAAAAAAGAAACTTCTTGAAAAGATTCTTGGAGATTTAGTCAGGGATAATTATTTGACAGAAGTACAGCGAGGGAAATACCAGTTAAAGGTTCAGTCTGGATATCTGACAGGAAAAATTGAGATGACCGGCAAAGGAATGGGTTATTTGGTAACAGATGAAGTGCAGGAGGAGGTTTTTATTGCGAGTCGCAACTTAAGACATGCTTTGCCGGGTGACAAAGTAAAGGTACATTTATATGCACATAGGAAAAATAAGCAAATTGAAGGTGAGGTTGTTGAGATTATTGATAGGGCTAAAACTCAATTCGTTGGAACGGTATCGCTTTCGAAGAATTTTGCGTTTCTGATTACAGCCAACAGGAAAGTACCTTATGATATTTTTATTCCACTGGAAAAGTTAAAAGGTGCGAAGGACGGGCAAAAGGCAATAGCACAAATTACCGACTGGCCCGCTAAAGTAAATAATCCATTTGGAGAAATTATTGAAGTTCTGGGAGATACAGGAGACAATGAGGTAGAAATGCATGCCATACTTGCTGAGTATGATTTACCCTATGCTTTTCCTGGTGCTGTTGAAAAAGCAACAGACTCTATTCCAGACGAAATTCCTGAAAAGGAAAAGAAGAAACGACGAGATTTACGGGATATTCCTACCTTTACAATTGATCCTGAAGATGCCAAAGATTTTGATGATGCCTTATCGCTTCGGAAGTTACCTGGCGGTAATTGGGAAGTTGGAATACATATAGCTGATGTTACGCATTATGTCCAGCCTGAAACAATTCTTGATAAAGAAGCATACGAGAGAGCCACTTCAATTTACCTGGTAGACAGGGTAGTCCCCATGCTGCCGGAAAAATTGTCTAATAAAGTGTGTTCTCTGAGACCCAATGAGGAGAAACTGACCTTCTCAGCTATCTTTCAGATGGATAACCAGGCAAAAGTTCATAAACAATGGTTTGGCCGAACGATTATCAAATCGGATAAAAGATTTACTTACCAGGAGGCTCAGCAGGTACTTGATGACAACAGCGGCATAATGCTTAATGAGTTGTTTACCCTGAATGAACTGGCTAAGAAACTGAGAAAAGAACGGTTTGACAACGGTTCTATTGCTTTTGAAAGAATTGAGGTTGAATTCAGACTTGATGAAAGAGGTCGTCCGATGGATGTTTCTTTTAAAGAACATGGTGAGGCCAACGAGTTAATAGAAGAATTTATGCTGCTTGCCAATCGAAAAGTGGCAGAATTTATAGGTAATCCGGGGAAAGACAAACAGCCTAAAACCTTCGTTTATCGTATTCATGACAGACCTGACCCGGATAAACTTGAAGATTTCAGTAAATTTGTGGAAAAATTTGGATATACTCTCAATATGAAGTCTGATCGTGCTTTTACAAATTCTATCAACAAATTGCTTGAAGAAATAGAAGGAAAAAGCGAGCAAAATGTTTTGGAAACACTAGCTGTAAGGAGTATGGCCAAAGCTGAATATTCAACAAAAAACATAGGGCACTACGGACTGGCTTTTGATTATTACACCCATTTTACTTCTCCCATTCGCCGTTATCCTGATATGATGGTTCACAGACTGCTGGCAAGGTACCTTGAAAAAGGAAGTTCAGCTAATCGAAAGTCTTATGAGAAAATGTGCGAGCACAGTTCGGATATGGAACGTTTGGCTGTAGAGGCTGAGAGGGCATCCATAAAATATAAGCAGGTAGAATTTATGAAAGACAAGATGGGTGAAGAGTTTGAAGGCATCATCAGTGGCGTGATGGATTGGGGAATATTTGTTGAACTAAATGAGTCGAAATGTGAAGGCCTGGTACACATGCGTGATTTGGGTGATGATTTTTACATTTACGATGAAAGAAATTATGCTCTGATTGGTCAGCATCATGGTAAAAGGTACCAGCTTGGAGATTCTGTAAAAGTTAAATTGGTGCGAACAGACCTGGAGAAAAAACAAATTGACTTTATACTTGTAGAACAATAGAAGAAAATATTTGAGGTATTTGATTCTTAAATTTGAAACAATAAAAGAAAAATACTATGAAATACAGGAAGATAGCAGACACTAATCTGGAATTTTCAGAAATAACAGTTGGAACCTGGGCTGCAGGTGGCTGGATGTGGGGAGGCTCTGATAAAAAAGATGCTATCAAAGCCATAAAAGCCTCATATGACTTAGGTATTACGTCTATAGACACAGCCCCAATTTATGGACAGGGAGCCAGTGAGAAAATCGTTGGCGAAGCAATTAAAGGAATCCCCAGGGATAAGGTTCAAATTGCAACAAAGTACGGAATGCGCTGGGATCTTGCTAAAGGAGATTTTGCTTTCAGCAGCAAAGACAACGAAGGCAATGATATTGATATTTATAAATATGCTGGCAAAGAAAGTATTATTAAAGAATGTGAGGACAGCCTGAGAAGATTGGGTACAGATTATATTGATCTTTACCAGATTCACTGGCCTGACTCCACTACTCCTATTCAGGAATCGATGGAGGCTGTTTCAAAGCTTATAAAGGACGGAAAAGTGCGTTATGCAGGTGTTTGTAATTATGATGCCGAACAGATGAAGGAGGCAGAGAAATATATTAGGCTCGCTTCAAACCAGGTGCCTTACAGTATGGTTAAGCGGGATATAGAACAGGATGTGGTGCCTTATGTCCTTGATAATAATAAGTCAATTCTTGCATACAGTCCGCTTGAACGCGGTCTTCTGACAGGAAAAATGAAGCCCGGCTATCAGTTCAATGAAGGAGATCACCGGGCAGGCGTTCACTTTTTTAAAGATGAGAACATCAGGAGAACAAATAAATTCTTACAGCGAATAAAACCGATTGCAGAGAATAAAGGGTTAACATTGGCTCAACTGGTTATTTTGTGGACCCTTCACCAGCCAGGAATTACCATTGCTTTAGTTGGAGCTCGCAATGTTGCACAGGCAACTCAGAATGCCAAAGCCCTTGAATCGAATATAACTGAAGAGGAAATCAGGATGATTAATAAAAACCTGGAGGAGCTTGAATTGGTGGAATAACTTTTGGTATTAATTTTTTAAGAAACTGTTTTGTTTTTATTTAAAAATTTTACATTACCAAATTTTAAAGGTCCTATTTTACTAGCCCCGTCATTTAGGGCAGGGTTTAGGTTAAACCTGATACCCATCCGATTTCTATAAATTTTGTAAATTAAAATAAAAAATTTATAGAAATCTTAGTCGGGGTCTTGTAATCACATAAAACTATTTTATTGAATTAAAAAAATCAAAACGGTTTTTAAATTTTTTCTGAACAATCATTTTTTTAACAATCAATTAAGAAAATGTTTGATATCAGAAAGAATTTGTTTCTTTCTTTATTTCTTCTGCCAGGGTAAACATTTTTTCTATTGTGGTGGGGTCTAATATCCATTCACGAGGCTGAACAATTCCCAGGTGAGATGTTCCTTTTAGTTTGTGCACAAAATCTATGTCCAGCTGATTGACCAGGATCTTTAACGATTCATTTAATTCGAAAGCTTTGAGGATGCTTTTCTGGATATTGCTTCCCTTGAAAAACTTTTTAATTTCTATTGAGCCCTTCCCGTTTATTACGGTCCTGGAATCAAAATAATTAATTCCTGTTTTTATGGGTTGTTTAAAGAACGGGTTGATTTTATCCAGAATGTCTTTTTTCCGGATGGAGCATTCTACAGCAGTAGGAATATCAACCGGTATAAATACACCGCTAAAATTTCCATAGTGCCCAACAATGTTGGGATTGCTCTGTGAAACGTAAAAGCTGGTTTCGCTATTGTTATTGGGGATGTAAAGGTACCTGTGGTAATACGTTACATTAATTAGTGGTCCTGTTTTTAAGGGATATTCGTTGTATTTAAACGACCGGTTTGTTTGTTTTGCAAAGTCTCTTAATTCTTCCTCTGATGGTTTTTCTGGTTGCATGATTAATATTGTATTAGATTTAATATTTATGCTGATTCATTGTCGGAAGAATTTCCTTTCTCCTGCTTTTTTTTCCACCTGCCTTGTTCTTTCAGGGCTTTTGTGATAATCCACTCCAACTGGCCGTTGGTGCTGCGGAATTCATCCGCAGCCCATTTCTCAACAGCCTTCATTTTCTCTTCTTCCAGGCGAAGAACAAACTTCTTCTTAGCCATAAAACCTCCTATTGATTTAAGGTGCCTGCATTTATCACAGGTCTGGCAGATTCGTCAGAACACAGGACAACCATGAGGTTACTGACCATCGCTGCCTTGTTGTCTTCATCCAGTTGAATGTTTTCTTTGCCTTCAAACTTTTTGAGGGCCATTTCAACCATCCCCACGGCACCTTCTACAATTTTTTCTCTTGCTGCTATTACAGCTGTAGCCTGTTGTCTTCTTAGCATTGCACTGGCAATTTCTTCGGAATAGGCAATGTAATTGATGCGAGCTTCGATTACATGTATTCCGGCTAGCTCCAGTCTTTCCACAATTTCTTTCTCCAGCTCATGGTTTACCTGTTCGCCACCTGAACGCAGCGTTAGGTCTGCCTCTTCGTCTTCAAAATTATCGTAAGGATAAGCACCGGCCATTTTTCTCAGCGCCGCCTCACTTTGCACCAATACAAAATGCTGGAAATCATCTACCTGGAAAGCTGCTTTATACGTATTTTCCACCTTCCATACCAACACCAAACCAATTTTAATGGGATTTCCTACTTTGTCGTTTACTTTTATCGGGTCGCTGTCAAAATTACGCGCCCGTAAAGATATTTTTTGTTTCACAAAGAAGGGATTTACCCAGAAAAAGCCATTTTTCTTGATGGTACCTTTGTAGGCTCCAAAAAGAATAAGAACAGATGATTCATTTGGGTTGACGATTACAAAGCCAATTGACAAGATAATCGCGAGGAATGTAAGGATGAGTAGGATAAACATGTTCGTAAAAACGATACCCACTATAGAACCAGCAAATAAAAGCAGGATAAAGGTTAACATCCCATAACCACTTGCTGCACTGTAAATTTTTTCTTGTTCCATGTTTGTAGATTTAAATTAATATCAAAATGATATTACAATAATATGAAATATATAAATACTTGTCAAGCTATTCTGTTATTTTGAAGCAGAAATTTTTGAGAAATGCAATTTGATAGGGATTTATTAATGCCGGATAATTAATGCTTTATGTTATTCATTTTTTCTCTGAATGTAAGGCATTTACATTTAAAGAATAAAAAGACTTTGTATGTTTTACAGCAGAAAATTGAAGAAACCCGTTTAATCTTTTAAACGTCATAATGTATTTATAATCTATAATAAGAATTGTTTTAATTTTGGAAGATCAATATTAAACAGATATTTTAACATGAAATATTATTTTATTTGCACCTTATTGTTAATCAGCACACTAAGCCCCAGGCTTTTATCACAGGAAACTCCTGTAAAAGCCAATTATGATTATGATGACCTAATGTATGGTCCTCTTTACCAGTTTCAATATTTTGGACAAAACCAACATCCCTTTTTTATATACGACAAGCCAATTAAAAGTGATTTGGTTTATAAAGGAAACAGTTATAAAAATGTACATATTTTTTATGATGTTTATCAACAGGAATTAGTCTTGTTCCAGGAAATTGATCCTAAACTGCCCAGGTATATTTGTTTAAATCCTTCCTATATAAAAAGCTGGAGTTTAAAAAATAACGGGATAGAATATGTATTCAGGCACTTACTGGCTTATCGTGATAAACTGCCGGAGAAACCAATTTTGTTTAGTATGCATCATGATGGGCAATTAAAATTTTTCAGCAGTGTTATAAAGGAATATGAAAAAGATCCATACGGTTCAAATTCTGAATTTGAAATACAGGAAAAATATTATCTGATTAAGGAAGATGAATTATTTCCCGTAAGAAACCGGAGAACACTCCTAAAAGCATTGGATGATGAAAGAGAAAAAATGAAAGAATATATCCGTTCTAATAAATTAAGGTTACGTTTATCAAGAATTGATCATATAATAACTCTGATTAAGTATTATGAGGAATTGAAAACACCCGTTAATTAAATGAAAAAAATTATTAGAATAACAATTATCATAGTCTTGTTTGGTTTCTTTATCCCCAATATTTGTGAATCCAAAGAAATTGGACAGGATCATCTGAAGGAAAATTTATCCATACTGGAAAATATTGAAAAACAATATGATGTAACCTTTTATTATCGAGAAGGTTGGCTGCGCGATATAGAGCTAAATAAAGTCAGCAATGAAAAAGATCTCGAATCGGTTTTGGAAGCTGTTTTTCGAAATACAGGTATGTTTTTTACAATCTATAAGGAGAAAAAAGTTTTTTTAACCAGGGGAAGTAAAATATCTGCAAATATTCAGGAAGAAACAGATTTAGAGGATTCAGAACAGGAAGATCAAGCGTTACAGGAAGATAGACTGGAGATGATCCAAAAAGAAGAAAAAAGGATTCATCAAATTGGAACACCTGGTACGCAAAAAGAAACTATAGTGTTAGAGGGGCAGATTAAAGAGCTGACTTCGGGTCAGGAGCTTATTGGGGCTTCTGTTTTTATTGAAGGGAGTGGAAAAGGGACTACTACGGATGCAGATGGTAATTACAGGATTGAGTTGCCTGTTGGATATCATGTGCTTAAATTTTCTTATCTGGGTATGAAGTCAACAGTAAGAAAAGTTCAGCTTTACTCCAATGGCAAACTGGATGTTACACTCGTGCAGAAGCCTACAGATCTTGGTGAGGTTTATGTAACTGCTGAATCTGTTAAGAAGGAAAGAAGGCAAATCGGTTTTGAGAAACTCGAGGCAAAAGAGATCTCAGAATTTCCTTCTTTTATGGGTGAAGTGGATATCATTAAACATTCTTTGCTTCTTCCGGGAATTCAGTCGGCAGGAGAAGGGGATATGCGGTTTAACGTAAGAGGAGGGAAGAGTGACCAGAACCTGGTACTTGTCGAAGGGATGCATTCTTATTCAAATTCCCATTTTTTTGGTTTTTTTCCTGCCATCAATTCTGCACTGATAGATAATGCTGAATTTTATAAAGCAGGTATGCCCCTGGAGTATGGTGGGAGGATTTCATCTGTTTATAATATTAAGCTTAATAAGGGTGATCCCAAAGAACTATCAATGAATGGGGGGATCAGCCCTGTTAGTGCCAAGGTTGCTGCAGAAGGACCTATTATCAAAAATAAATTGACTTTTTCCGGGGGATTCAGAAAAACTTACTCTAATTGGGTCATGGGATTATTTGAGACCAGGGAATTGACCAACAGCAGCCTGAATTTTTCTGATTACCAGGTAAAGTTATCCTACCGGGACCATGATAAAATGTCTGTCACCGGTTTTTTCTATAAAAGCCATGATGATTTTTCTTTGCACCAGGATTCTACCTTTATTTTTAGCAATCAGATAGGATCGATAAATTTTAATTACCAGTTTAACAGAAATACTTCCGTACATTCAACGCTTGGCTTTACAGAATATAGTACAACCCGTGAAGAAATCCCTGGGAAATATCTTGCATTGCAATTAAGACAGAATATTAAAGATTTTAAATTCAGCACAAATTTTAAACATAAGTACAATGATTTTCATGAACTCCTGGCCGGGGTTAATTTTGTCAGCAATGAAATAAAACCCTGGAGCAAAGAGAAAGCAGATGATATCTCTTTGGTTAAGCCTGTTTCTTTGCCTGAAGATAAGGCCCTGAGAGGCGCCTTTTACATTGGAGATAAGATAACATTATCTTCAAGACTGACAGTAGATGTAGGAATACGATATTCATTATATGCACTGTTAGGAGAGGAAGACTATTTCAAATTTCAGGATGGATTAACTCATATGGACTACATACAGGACACAATTTCTTATGGTTCTAATGAGATAGCCTATTTTGACGGAGGGCCTGAATTCAGGATCTCCTCAAGTTATGAGTTGGTTAACAATCAATATCTTAATTTTGGATACGACCATAACAGACAGTATATACATTTGCTTACTAACACGCAGGCTTCATCGCCCGTAGATTCCTGGCAACTGTCAAATAAGAATATTCCACCACAGGTAGGGGACCATCTTAGTCTTGGATATACTGTTGATTTCAAAAGAGGGAAATATGCAGCTTCTGCAGATATATATTATAAGCATATAAGAAATATTAAAGATTTTATTGATGGGAGCCAGTTTGAACTTAATCCACATCCTGAAACAGAAATAGTAAACGGAACAAGTCAGTCATACGGTCTTGAATTAATGCTTCAGAAAAATAAAGGACGAATTTCGGGTTGGATAGCCTATACATTCTCTCGTGCTTTTATTAAATCTGAAAGTAAAATTCCTGAAAAGACAATTAACAACGGAGAATATTATCCGGCAAGCTTTGACAAACCGCATAACCTGTCTATGGTTATTAATGTGGAACCTACACGGCGACTGGTTTTATCTAATGTAATTAATTTTAGTTCCGGTGTACCAATTACCCTTCCGGTTGCCCAGATCTCAACAGTAAATACCCAAACTGATATCCTGATCTATTCGGAAAGAAACGAATACAGAATACCCTTTTATTTCAGGTATGATTTATCTCTTACATATAAAGGCAGTCTGAAGAAAAATAAACTGTTTAGCAGCGAGTGGTCGTTGTCAGTTTATAATATCACAGGAAGAAAAAATCCATATTCAATATATTACAGAAAAAATCAGAATGGTTTCCAGGGTTATAAAATGTCGATCTTTGGTGAACCCATTCCAACACTTACTTATAAGTTTAAATTTTAATGTCATATGAAGACAAAGTTCATTATATTATTTCTTTTTATTTCCGGCTTATTCAGCAAGTGTGTTGAACCATTTGAACAC
>Ga0209947_1000334_pt1 | contig 29199 bp, 21 predicted proteins | sample SalPonR2_B_D2_MG_FD_185706 | JGI IMG/M metagenome (GOLD analysis project Ga0209947, IMG submission 185706) | Salt pond soil microbial communities from South San Francisco under conditions of wetland restoration - Salt Pond MetaG R2_B_D2_MG... ...
AGCCGGACGGGATGGCGTTGCCGCCCTGGCTGCCCTGATCACGCTCGGCGATCTGCGCGAGAAGTTCGAACAGCGCTGCGGCATCCGTCTGGCGCGCCAGCCGCCCGAGTAGCGGCTGGGCCGCGGTTAGTTGCTCGCTCAGTGCTTCGAGCTCTTCCAGCGACAGAAACAGCAGCCCGTTGCGGACAAAGAATTCGCTGCCGGCCGGCCAGCTGACCGAGTTGACCACTTCGGGCAGCGCCTCGAGTCCGCGCCGTACCTGTCGGGCGGCCAGTGTGGCCTGTTCCGGCGTGGGCGCCTCGATGACGGCCAGCAGGTTGTTGTCGAGGCTGGGGAATTCGGCGCGCAGTCGTTCGTCGGTCTGGCGAAACGGCAGGTCTTCGTCCAGCATCGCGATCGGGTCGCTGTTGACGCCGAGCAGGTTGACCGCCGCCAGAGCTGCCAGGATAGTCAAACCCACGCAAGCTGCCAGCACTAAAACCGGATGCCGGGTGACGCCGGTCAGCCAGCGTTCGGTCAGGTAGGGTTGCCGCCGGACATCAGCCACCGCGGTCATTCATTGCTTTGGGATTCGATCGATTCCCTGATGTGTGCGATGACCGCCTCGAAATCCTCGCTATCGAGGATGCGCCGGTATTGGGTGCGCTTGATCGCCAGATCACTGACCCCGTCGGTGATGATGGTGACGATCTGCCATTGCGCGTCGGCGCGCGTCATCAGGTAGTCGAACGCGATCTGCTTGCCGCTGCCGGTCGTGAGCCGGCGCTTGACCACGGCGCGATCCTCGCTCTGGCGCTGGACCGCCACCGGGTCGAAGGATTCGCCGCCGAATTCCTTGAACTGACCGGCGTAGGTGGCCGCGCTCAGATCGAGGAAAGTCTGCTGGAAAGTCTTGCGTTGCGCGGGTTCGAACGAGGCCCAGTCGCGCCCGAACAGGTAACGGCCCATGCGGCCCACGGCCATGATCTCGTCCAGCAGCGGGCGCAGGGTGTCGAATCGATCCTCGAAGGTCATTGAATCGCCGGCTTTCATGTTCTCGATCAGCGTCGTCTCGAGACGCGCGACCACCGTTTCCGGCGACGCGATGTCGTCGGCCGGACTCGCGGCAGCAATTGCGGTGCCGGTGAAAATGAGGCAACAGAAAAGAACTCGCAGCATTGTTTTCATCGAATTTGCCGTGTTGGCGATTGGGACAGTAGACCACGCGATTTCTGAATCGATCCCGAACAGGGGTCAGGCCGCTTCGGCGACGTGCTGCCCGTCTTCGCGCTCGATGCGCTTGCCCAGCACAAGGTCGGCGGCCTTCTCGGCGATCATGATCGCCGGGGCGTTGGTATTTCCGCCGATCAGCGTCGGCATCACAGATGCATCGACGACCCGCAGGCCATCGATGCCGCGAACCCTGAGTTCGGGATCCACCACGGCTTCGCCGTCGCTGCCCATGCGGCAGGTGCCGACCGGGTGGTAGATCGATTCGGCCTTGCTGCGGATGAAGCCCAGCAGACCGTCGCGGTCGGTGACCTCGTTGCCCGGGTATATTTCGTGGGCGCGGAACGGCTTGAACGCGGGCTGGGCGAGGATTTCGCGTGAGCAGCGGATGCATTCAAGCATCATTTCGACGTCAGAGGATGCCGAGAGATAGTTGGCGTGGATGGCCGGGGCCTCGTCCGGTTCGGCCGAACGCAGTTCGAGATGCCCGCGGCTTTCGGGCCTGAGGTTGCAGGCGTGCAGCGTGTAGCCGTCGCCGGGCAGGCGGTTGCGGCCGTGGTCGTCGAGCAATGCCGGCACAAAGTGCATCTGGACGTCGGGCCGGCGGCCGTCGCTCAGACCGCTGGCCAGGAAACCGCCGGCCTCGGCGATGTTCGAGGTGCCGATACCTTCGCGGTAGAGGAAATACTTCAAGCCCACCATCAGTTCGTTGAGATTGTCGTAGGTCACCGGCTGCGAGCACCGGGTCAGTGTCATCACATCCAGGTGATCCTGCAAGTTGGTGCCCACGCCGGCCAGTTCATGCGCAGTCTCGACCCCGGCCCGTTCCAGCATACGTGCCGGACCGATACCCGAAAGCATCAACAACTGCGGCGAATTGATGGCGCCGCCGCACAGCAGCACCTCGCGTTCAGCGTGGACTTTCTTCGTCACGCCCAGGCGCCGGTACTCGATGCCGCGGGCACGCTGGCCCTCCAACAGAATGCGCGAGCTCAACGCGCCGGTGCGCACGGTCAGGTTCGGGCGCTTTTTAACCGGATGCAGGTAACCTCTGGCGGTACTGCAGCGCCGCCCGTTGCGCTGGGTTACCTGGTACAGGCCGAAGCCGCGTTGCACCGGTCCGTTGAAGTCGACGTTGCGATAATACTCGGCCTGCTCGGCGGCCTGAATGAACACCCGGCTGAGCTCGTTGACGTGCTGCAGGTCGGATACGCCAAGCGGGCCGTCGGCACCATGCATTTCGGATTCGCCGCGGCCCTGATCCTCGGCTCGACGGAAGTAGGGCAGCACATCGGCGAAGCCCCAGCCGGGGTTGCCCAGGTCGCGCCAGCCGTCGTAGTCGCTTGCATGACCGCGCACGTAACACATCGCGTTGATCGAACTCGACCCGCCCAGCACCTTGCCGCGCGGCCAGTAGAGTCGGCGGTTGTTCAGGTTCGGCTCGGGCTCGGTCTCGTAGTTCCAGTTCAGCGACTTGAACTTGACCAGCTGAGCCAGACCGGCCGGCATATGGATGAATGGGTTCCAGTCGCGCGGACCGGCTTCAAGCAGCAGCACGCGGCAGGCCGGATCGGCGCTCAGGCGATTGGCCAGCACGCAGCCGGCCGAGCCGGCGCCGACGATGACGTAATCGAAACTTTCGGGCATTCAAGACTCCTCTACTGGGGTGCCGACCCCTGCGTGCGTCCGGCTCATGCTTCGACTGCCGGACCGACGAGGCGTTCGTGCACGGCACGTTGCCGTTCCGGCGGGCGCAGCTTGTCGCGTGTCCGGTTAGCGGCTTGCATTTTCCCGAAGATACCGCACTCGGCGTCGCTAAATTACGAACCGGGATCAAATTCCGGGCGCTTCGGCGGCTTCCGGTTGTCGATTCCCGGGCCCACCGGCCGCCCGCGGTCGGTCGGCAGAGCCTGTTTATGCTGCAATTAGTGATGCATATCGCATATTCGTAATATGTGACAGCGCATTCATTGTATTCCGGTCATAATTGGCCAGTTAAAAATTTGAATCAAGGACAACAGCCGTGCCGCTAACTAGAATGGGACTTGGCAATCCGGTCGCCGTCGCCGTCGGCTGCATCCTGCTGGTGATCTTCGGGCTGATCAGCCTGTACCGCCTGCCGGTTCAGCTGACGCCCAACATCGACCGCCCCACCATTTCGATTTCCACCGGGTGGCGGGCGGCCGCGCCGGCCGAGATCGAATCGGAAATCGTCGAGCCGCAGGAAGAGCAGCTGCGCGACGTGCCCGGGCTCAAACGCATGAACTCCACCGCCAGCCAGGGCCGGGGTTCGATATCGCTGGAGTTCGATGTCGGCGCCGACCTCAATCGCGCGCTCATCGCCGTCATCACGCGACTCAACCAGGTTTCGAGTTATCCGGCCGACGTGACCGAGCCCAGCGTTCGCGTGGGTTCGGACCGGTTCGGCGACACCATGGCCTGGTTTGGCATCATTCCCCAGGAAGGCAACAACCGGCCCATCATCGAATATCAGGACTTCGTCGAAGACGTTGTCCAGGAGCGTCTCGAGCGAATCACAGGCGTTGCTTCGGCCACGCCGCGCGGCGGGCGGCCGTTCGAGGTGCGTATCGAGTTCGATCCGTTCCAGGCCGCCTCGATCGGTGTCGACCTTGCCCGAATCGGCCGCCAGCTCGGCCAGAACGCCGACGTCTCGGCCGGCTTCGAAGAGGTGGGCAAGCGGCGCTATACGCTGCGGTTCGCCGGCCAGTACGAGATTCCGGACCTTGAAAGCCTGGTGCTGGAATGGCGCGACGGACGGCCCGTGTTCCTGGGCGACGTCGCGACCATCGAGCGGGTCATGCGTGATTCGTCCGGCGGCATGACGCAGAATACCGAGCCGGCGATCATGCTGAACGTCGTTTCCGAGCCGGGTGTGAACATCTTGAGCGTCATGAATGAGGTCAAGGCGGCCGTTGCCGAGCTGCAGCAAACGCACCTGGATCCGGCCGGCCTGCAGATGAACCAGTCCTCCGACGACACGATTTACATCAAGCAGTCGGTGCGCATGGTCGTGACCAATCTCATGATCGGCATGTTGCTGGCCGTCGGCGTTCTGTGGTGGTTCTTCCGACGCTACCGCGCGACCATGATGGTGGCTCTGTCGATTCCGCTGTGCCTGTGCTTTTCGTTCATGGTGCTCAACGCGCTCGGCATGTCGCTGAACGTGATTTCGATGGCGGGACTGGCGTTTGCCACCGGCATGGTGCTGGATGCAGCCATCGTCGTGCTCGAAAACATCGTGCGCCAGCGCGAGCAGGGCCGCGACGGATTCGAGGCCGCGGATCGGGGCGCCGGCCAGGTCTGGGGGGCGCTGGTGGCATCGACGGCCACCACGGTCGCGATCTTCCTGCCGGTGTTCTTCCTCCAGGACGAGGCCGGCCAGCTTTTCGGCGATCTGGCAGTGGTGATCTCGGCGGCCATCATCTGCTCGCTTTTCGTCGCCATCATCGTGCTGCCGGCGGCCAGCTGGCGGTTACTCGGTGAGCGCGCCATGGACGACCGGCACGTGCACTGGTGGCGAAACGCCGCCGATTATGTAATGAAACTGACCGAAACGCGCAAGCGCCGAATCAGCTGGATCGCGGGCCTGATCGGCGTGCCGCTGGCCATCGGCGCATTTCTGCTGCCGCCGGCCGACTATCTGCCCGAGGGCCAGCGCAACCTGGTTTCGGCGTTCGTGCTGGCGCCGCCGGGCATGGGGCCGGATACGATTCAGGAAGAGCTCGTCGACGTGATCAACGCGCGTCTGAAGCCTTATCTGGACGGCGAGAAGGAGCCCAGGCTCAAGAACACGTTTCTGGGCCAGTTTGGCTCCGGCGCATTCATCGGCGTGCGCACCGAAGACGAATCACGGTCCAGCGAGATGATCCAGATCCTCAATCGCGAAATCCTGGCCGGGTTCCCCGATACGTTCGGCCGGGCAACCCGGCGCGCGATCTTCGGCGGCCGCGGCGGACGGCGTATCGACGTCGACCTCCAGGCCGGTGATTTCGAAGGCCTGCTGGAAGCCGGCCGCGCCGGATACGGCACCATTTCCCAGCTGATGCCCGACGCCAACGTGCGGCCCCAGCCCAGCCTGGAACTGGCCGAACCCGAACTGCGCATGAAGCCCGACGACCGGCGCATCGCCGAGCTCGGCTGGACGCGCGGCGATGTCGCGACCATGATCCGGGCGATGGGCAGCGGCGCGTTCCTGGGCGAATATTTCGACGGCGACAAGCGTCTGGACGTGATCCTCCGGGGCGAGCGCTGGGAAAATCCTGAACAGCTCATGGCCACGCCGCTGGCCTCGCCCACCGGCGAAATCGTGACGCTCGGAGAACTGGTGACGCTGGAGCGCACGGCCGGGCCCAACGAGATCCGGCGCGTCGACCGCAGTCGCACGCTGACGCTGCAGGTCACGCCGCCGTCGGGCATGCCCATGGAAACCGCCATCGAACTTCTGCGCACCGAGGCCGAGCCGGCCATGCGTGCAGTCCTTCCGCCCGACGGCGTAATTGCCTACCGCGGCACGGCCGAAGCGCTCGGCGAAACGCTCAGGAGCCTGGCCGGAAGCTTCGTGCTGGCGATCGTGATCCTCTACCTGCTGATCTCGGCGCTGTTCCGCTCTTTCAAGGATTCGCTGCTGGTCATCCTGACGCTGCCGATGGCGACCGTGGGCGGCGTACTGGGCCTGCGCGCGGTCGACCTGCTATACGGCCAGGCGATGGACATGCTCACGATGATCGGGTTCGTGATCCTGCTCGGTCTGGTCGTCAACAACGCGATCCTGCTGGTCTACCGCGCCCGTGACGAAGAGCGGGCGGGCAGAGGCCGTCGGGAAGCGGTGCGCCAGGCCGTCGGGCTCAGGCTGCGGCCGATTCTGATGAGTACCTTCACCAGCCTGTTCGGCATGCTGCCGTTGCTGCTGCTGCCGGGTGCGGGCACCGAGCTGTATCGCGGACTGGCCGCGGTCATCGTCGGCGGCATGGCGGTCAGTACGTTATTCACTTTGATTCTGCTGCCGAGTCTGCTGAGAATGAACGAAGAAAAAGTGGCGTCGCAAGCGTCGGCATCGAGCACTGGACGGGAACAATACGCATGAACAGGATTGTTATTTCGCTGCTGGCCATTGCACTTCTGGCCGCAACATGTTTGCTGCCCGCGCCGGCCCGCGGCCAGTTCGGCCAGGCCGCGGCGGTTGAAGTGGACCAGGCGCGCCTGATGGCGATGGCGCCGACCATGCAGGTCGCCGGGACCGTGCTGTCGCGTTCCGACGCCCAGCTTTCGGCCGAGGTCGACGGCCGCGTGATCGAAATCTCCGAGGTCGGCGAGCGCTTCGCGGCCGGCGACGTGCTGGCGCGCATCGAGGACACCCAGCTTCAGTTGCGGGCCGAAGAACTGGAAGCCGAAATTTCCAGCGTCCAGGCACGGCTGCAGTTTCTCGATGCCGAACTTACGCGCTACCAGAGCCTGGCCCAGAGCAATCTTGCCTCGCGTACCCGGATCGACCAGACCCGATCCGAGCGCGACGTGGCGCAGAGCGACCTGCGGGTCGCGCGCAGCCGGCTCGAACAGGTCACCGACCAGATCGAGCGCACCCGGATTCGGGCACCGTTCGACGGCGTGGTCGCCCGGCGTCTGGTGCAGGCCGGCGAGCGCGTATCGGTGGGTGCCCGGATGATGCGCGTCTACAACCCGAACGATCTCGAAGTGATCGCCCGCGCGCCGCTGTCCTTCTATCGCTACCTGCAGCCCGGCGACGAGCTGGCCGTGCGCGTCAATGACGAGGTGATCGCCGCGCCGCTGCGCACCCTGGTCAGCCAGGGCACCGAGCAGACCCACGTATTCGAGCTTCGCCTGAATCTGGAAGAAAATCTGCCGGTCGGCCAGACGGTGCGCGTGACCATCCCCACCGCCGACGTGCGCGAAGTGCTGGCCGTGCCGCGCGACGCGCTGGTCCTGCGCGGTACGGGCACCTCGGTGTTTGTCGTCGACGCCGAAAACAACGCGCGAAGAGTCAACGTCGCGGTCGGTATCGGCTCGGCGAACATGATCGAAGTGAAGGGCCCCATCCAGCCCGGCGACCGGGTCGTCACCCGCGGCAACGAACGCCTGCGGGAAGGGCAGTCCATCGAGGTCATCCGGGATGCCGGCGCGACCGAGTCGGCTTAGATTGGATAAGGTAGATTCGGGACGGGGTTTCAACCGCGAAAATTCCAAACAGCGACTTTTTTCTGTCGGAGCGACGTCCCCGCCGCACCAACCCTTCAATAGCCTCCGGCCACAGTTCTTGGCTCGCAAGGCGCGGTCGAGATTGTCCCGGGCGGGCATCCGAAGGGTGTTGGACGTTGCTGACGAAAGCATTTCCAGAATGTGGTCTTGGTGCCCGTTCCGTGAATATCGTGGCAAAAATCGGAGTTGATTTTTTGCGCAAGGTGGGGCTACGCTAAGAACGTCGTTTGGCGTCCGGGGGGACGTAATTGACCAGAGAGCACCGAATGCTGGACCGCATTTGTCAATTACCCGGGAGAAAAATGAAATGACTTGCGTAGCGATTTACCCTGAGCCGGAACCCGGAACCCGGAAGCTTTAAGCCGCTGAAGTATCTCGGTGGCGCTGCCCGATGCTCCAGCCATCAATTAAAGCCGCCTCGTACCGTTTCGTGCGGGCGGCTTTTGGTTTTGGCGTTTTGCTTTCCATTATTTGTCTTATGTTCGAGCGTATCGGCGACCGATAAGCTTTTCGTGGATTGCGACGACTGTTCAAGCACTGAAATGCAGGCATCCGCCATAGCCGCCGCGCCGACGAACTCCGGATATACGGATGTTTATGTTTACAACTTCACGGTTGACAGCATTTCAAAATATAGCGTTCTGAAGGAAACAGAGCCGGGACATGAGTGGACCCATGTGATTAATGGAGACGTCGAGCAGGATATTCAGGGCGATTTCGACAAGGCGGTGTTTACAATTCAAACGTTCGAAATTCCAGCTACCTTGCGTCCGATTGAAGTATTGAGTCCAAATTACCCTACAGCTTTTAACGTCGTCAACGACACAAATGCACAGAGAAATTTGGTTAGCTGGCTTCCTGAATGCTACGGGCTATCTTGGGTTGGTGGATGGCTAGGAGGAGCGTTTATTTCTGTCTCTAACAGGCTCAGTAACGCTAAACCGGTAGTCCACTTTGAGTTTTCAGATGGATCAGTGCTTGTGTTCGAGGCGACTAATTTCGATCCCTTATCGCTAACCTTTACTCTAGTGTTTTTTGCGCGGAACGGATGCTGATGGAAATGCGATCCATCAGACTGCAGGCGGTTACACTGGAGACTCGGGAACTACCGTCGGGGACCAATCACGCGATGCGCATAGAGAATTCCTGGATGGTCTAGGCCTCGGAACTTCGGTGGAATTTGTTGATGGCGCTTGCCGCACAACGCCGATCTGCACGTGGACATGCGGTCCTTCCCATTGCACTTATGCATGCACACGCGCCTGTTAGCGACGGATTCTGATATCTGCGATGGAGAAAATTTATGATTTGGATGATCGTTTTTGTAATCTCGGCCTTGATATGGGTGCTCCCAGCCGTCCTGGTTGCGTTTTCCGCGGATGTTCAGGGATCCGAGAAGGTTCTCTGGATGTTAGGCGTTCTTTTCACTTCCTGGCTGGGGTTTGTCGTATTCCTGATATCGAAGCGCGGGAAAGTCGTTACATCCCAGGATTCCTGTTAGCGGTGCAGTCGCGCACGAATCGGCTGTCCTTGAATTATTAGATGGAGTTTGAAGATGGGCCCGCTTTCAATATTGGTTTTCACAGTTCTACTGCTGTGGTTGTTACCCTCGGCGATTGTTGCCTTTTCAGATCGAGAACAGGGCTCCAGGAAAGGCCTTTGGGTGTTGGGCGTGATATTTACTTCATGGCTGAGCTTTCTTGCGTTCATGCTCGCGACGAGTCGGAGAAATGATCAAGCCCAGGCGAATACCAGCTAGGGCAGACCCGGCGGCACTTCATGTTCGGGCCTTGGAAACGGGCGCAGATCCCTGCGCCCGTTTCATTCTGGTACGCCGGAGCCGGTTCGGCGAAGCACAATCCTCCGGCCCCGGCAAGCGGCAAACCTCCTTCGGGCTCGGCCTAAAGTCCAGTTGGCGCCGAGCCGCCCAAAGGGTAGGCTTGGCTTCATCGTGGATCATGATCGAGGCATGCTGAAATGACGCTCAAGGGCAGAACCGCCGTGATTACCGGCTCCAATTCCGGCGTTGGGCTGGGCGTGGCCGAGGAACTGGCGAAGGCCGGCGCCGATGTGGCAATGAAATGCCTGCCGGTTTCATGCCTGGTGCTTCTTCTGTTAAGTAACGCCCTGTAGGCGACGACTCAGGCGTAATCCGTTCTGAGGATTTCCAGATTCACCTTGCGGGAGTCCATGAGCGTGAGGCTGAGGTTGCCGAAAACCTTGTTGCCATATCACAGAAGTATGATCTAAGGCCCTGGCTGTTCACCCCTAGAATCCATATTGAGTCTGGTGTGATCCCCCATAGTCATCCCATCCTTACGCTGCATACCCGTCATGTCGCCAACCCTAATCAGCTATTGGCGGTCTTCTTACACGAGCAGATTCATTGGTTCCTTGCGAGCCCAGCGAACAGAGATGCTCAGGAGGCTGCGCTTTATCAGTTGCGGGAAATTTATCCTAGAGTGCCGCATTCCAGAGATGGTGGGGCGGCTGACGAAGATAGCACCTATCTACACTTGCTGGTCAACTGGCTGGAGTTCGATGCTCTGAGCCAACTCTTGGGGATTGATAAAGCACGGGAAGTAGTACAGGGAAAGGACGTTTACGAGTGGATATATGGCGAGGTTATAAAAGATAATCAGGAATTAGAATCCATCGTTAACAGACATGGTCTTAAAATTGCCAATGAGCACCGCTAAAATCGTATAACAAGGCACTCAAGTTCGTTGCGCCCTGACGGCCCTCCATCGGACGCGCCAAAGGCGCACCGCTTAGCTCAGACATTAGCCTAGAGGAACCCATGAAGCGACCCTTAATTCTTGCCGGGCTGACCTCCATGTTGCTATTCGTCCCAGCCGCTAATGCGGAAGAGACTGCCGACCTTCGTGTGCTTTTCGTGGGAAATAGCCTGACCTACTACAATGATGTGCCTGAGATGGTGCGGCAACTATCGCGTTCAGATGACAAATCAGCACGATTTGAAGTTGAGATGCTCGCAGCCGGAGGTGCATCTGTTGCGCAGCATCTTACTGGCGGATATCTGATGCAATATATGAGTGATGGTTATTTCGATTTTGTGGTCTTTCAGGATATTGGGGGATGGCCCATTTGCCCTCCAGAATTCCCCGGATGTGCCGACTCTGTTGCATCGATTGCGCAAGTCGTTGAACTAATACGAAGCAAGGGCGCCGAACCGATCTGGTGTTCCACCTATCAGCGGATACCGGCTATCCAGACGGCGCTGAGCGACAAGGCGCGGCAAATTGCAGGCAGCCTGGATATCCGGCTTGCCGACGTAGGCGCTGCATGGTCCTACTACGAAACAATTGCCGGCGAAGGCGCTCCATTTCTGGATGACGGTCATCCGAATCAGGTTGGCTCGTTTATAGCAGCCGCTACCATACTCCAGGCAATGTCGAGTCATACTGCACCCTTGAAGCTTGATGTTCAAGAACTATGCTTTCGAGAATGGCAGGGAACCGGTCTCAGCAAAGCAAGTCTTTCATCAGAGCAGAAGCTGCCTAATCTGCGCTGTGTGAGCATTACACCTGAAATCCAACAGCGTGTGTTTGAGGCGGCTAACAAAGGGTTCAACTCGGACGCCGGCGAAGTCGGCGCCGGTTCAAGCCGTTGCGAAGTCGTGTCTGTAGGCCTGATTGCGTAGGTAGTCAGTAATGAGACGGTGCATCCGGTGCACCGTTCTGTCCAATTCAAACGTAAAGAGGCTCCTATGAGGTTTCCTTCCGCGCTCTTGTGCGCAATCATTCTGTTCGCACCCCCGATCATCGCGCAGTCGGAGGCGGCGACCAGCCGCAGTTATCCCGACGGACACGGCGGGGAGGTTCTGTTTCCGATGGGCGACGTGTCGTTCGCCGACATGGTCGAATCCTACAGCGACGGGGATCCTTCGCCTATCGAGCGGGCCGCCGATCCGCAGGCCGCACTCGGGGTACCTGATTTCTCCGGCGACGACAATAGCGGCTACGTCACGCTGGGCTGCGCCGGTGAACTGGTACTGGCCTTCGAGGACAACGCGCTGGTCGATGTCGCCGGTCCCGACCTTTATGTCTTCGAGATCGGGCCCGATACCGAACCCACCGCCCTGGCGGTCTCGCCGGATGGCAGCGACTGGACGCGGGTCGGGCGCATCTCCGGCGGCAAGGCCGAAATCGATCTGGCGCCCTACGTTGCCGCCGATGCCGGGTTCCGCTACGTCAAGCTGGTCGACCTCATGAGCGCATGCGGCAGCGGCGAGACCCCTGGTGCGGATATCGACGCCGTCGGCGCGATTGGATCGGCGCAGCGAATCGCGCTGGACAGCGCCGTGCTGTTCGATACCGGTGAATACACGCTCAAGCCCGAGGCATTCGCCGCCATCGACGAAGTGCTGGCGGCGATCGGCAATCGGGCCGAGACCTCGGTGGTCGTCGCCGGTCACACCGATGCCGTGGGCGCCGAGTCGGACAACGAAACGCTGTCGCGCAACCGCGCGCGCGCCGTGGCCGACTATCTGGTCGATGATGCCGGGTTCTCGCAGGATCGCGTGACGCTGAAGGCGTTTGGAGAATCGCGGCCCGTGGCCGGCAACGACACGGCCGCAGGCCGGGCCAGGAACCGGCGCGTCGAGCTGACCGTGCGCATGCCGCGAACCGACACGCCCGGCGAAGCGTCGAGCGTCGAAATCCTCGGTGTCTGGAACGCGAAAGACCACGGCATCCTGGAAATGCGCCGTGTCGCCGGCAAGTTCGAAGGTGAATACACCTCCGACGGCGGCCGGCTGCTGGGCGAGTTCGTCAGCGATACGGTGTTCGAGGGATGGTGGGTCGAAGACAACTCGAGAAGGTCGTGCGACAGCGAGAAAGCCGGCAGCGACCACTGGGGCCCGCTGCGGATCGAGTTCGAATCGTCGGATCGAGACGCGTTCACCGCGCAATGGCGTTACTGCGGCGAGGACGAATGGCGCGGCGCCTGGAAGCGAGCCGAGCGCTTGCTTTAGGCATTCTCCTGCACAACGAGTGCGATGCGGCGCGTTCTTCTGCCCGACGCCATGACCGAAAGTCCAGTTGGCGCGGGGCGGCGTCCGGGGTAGTCTTGGCGGCATAGTCGATCTCGATTCGAGGAATGTTGCGATGTCGCTGAAGGGCAGAACCGCCGTCATCACGGGCTCAAACTCCGGTATCGGGCTGGGCGTGGCCGAGGAACTGGGGAAGGCCGGCGCCGATGTGGTGCTGAATTCGTTTACCGATTCGACGGAAGACCATGCACTGGCCGAACGCATCGCCGCCGAGCACGGCGTCGGGGCCCGCTACATCGCGGCCGACATGTCCGACCCGGAGGCCTGCCGGCGGCTGATCGAACAGGCCGGCGTGGTCGATATCCTGGTCAACAACGCCGGCATCCAGCACGTGGCTCCGGTCGATGAATTTCCGCGCGAGAAATGGGACGCGATCATTGCGATCATGTTGTCCTCGGCGTTCCACACGACGGCCGCGGCGCTGCCCGGCATGCGGGAACGGGGCTGGGGCCGCATCGTCAACATCGCCTCGGCGCACGGCCTGACCGCATCGCCGTACAAGGCGGCCTACGTTGCGGCCAAGCACGGGCTGGTGGGGTTGACCAAGACCGTCGCGCTGGAGACCGCGGAGGAACCCATTACCGCCAATGCCGTCTGCCCGGGTTACGTGCTGACGCCGCTGGTCGAAAAGCAGATCCCGGCGACGATGGAGAAATACGGCATGGACCGCGAGCAGGTCATCCGCGAGGTGATGTTGGCGCGCCAGCCGTCGAAGCAGTTCGCCACCGTCGAGCAGATCGGTGGGACCGCCGTGTTTTTGTGTTCGGCGGCGGCCGACCAGATCACCGGGACGACGATCTCGGTGGATGGCGGCTGGACGGCGTTGTAGGTCGGATTAGCGAAGCGTAATCCGACGTCAGGTGTACGTCAGAAGCATCGGTTCATGGGCTGCGGCCTGAACCGACTCGTGAGGCAGGGCAGTAAACTGATACTGAGCTGCTTGCATTTGAAAATGTCGGATTACGCTTCGCTAATCCGACCTACGCACTCCGGGCTTTGTTTGATCGCGGCCTGGAGACCGCGCCTACGGGGTGTGGTGGTTTTCGCAGGAAGCGTTTCCCGGCGCCGACAAGACTTGGGACTCGATCGCGGTCGGATACCGCTCCCACAGGATCGAGGCCGATGGAAGCAATCTGCCCGCGGCCCGGTCGATTGCTACAATCCAGTCACCTTAATCTAGGGCGTTCTTGATGGTCCGACACTGGTTTTACGGTATTTCCGCAGCGATCTTCGCATTCGTGGGCTTGATCTGGTGGTTCTGGCCGCCGGTGTTGTGGAGCCTTGTGGTGCTGGCTCCGCTATTCGCGCTGGGTCTGCGCGACGCCCTCCAGAACAGGCATACCGTACTGAAGAATTTCCCGATCATCGGCCACGGACGTTACATGGTCGAGGGCGTGCGCCCGGAGCTGCAGCAGTACCTGATCGAGTCCAACCTCGACGCCTTTCCGGTCGAGCGCGAGTTTCGTTCGCTGGTTTACCAACGGGCCAAGAACGAGCTCGAGACCCGACCGTTCGGCACTCAGCGCGACGTTTACCAGATCGGCTACGAGTGGGCCAGCCACTCGCTGGCGCCGGTCGAGGAACTGGATGAAGAGCCGCGCGTGATGTTCGGCGGTGACGACTGCACTCAGCCCTACTCGGCGTCGCATCTCAACGTTTCGGCGATGAGCTTCGGCGCGATTTCCAGCCATGCCATCCTGGCGCTGAACGGGGGTGCGAAGAAAGGTGGATTCGCCCACAACACTGGCGAGGGCGGCGTGTCGAAATACCACCTTCAACCCGGCGGCGATCTGATCTGGCAGGTCGGTACCGGCTATTTCGGTTGTCGGACGAAAAACGGCGGCTTCGACCCGGAGCGCTTCCGCGAGGCCGCCGGCCGCGAGACGATCCGGATGATAGAGCTCAAATTGTCGCAGGGCGCCAAGCCGGGCCACGGCGGCATTCTGCCGGCAGCCAAGGTGACGCCCGAAATTGCCGAGGCCCGCGGTCTGCCCGAATACGAGGCCGCGCTGTCGCCGCCGTGGCACTCGGCGTTCACTACGCCGGTCGAGATGATCGAGTTCGTTGCGCGTCTGCGCGAGCTTTCAGGCGGCAAGCCGGCGGGCATCAAACTTTCGGTCGGACGTCGAACGGATTTTCTGGCCATGTGCAAGGCCATGATCGAAGTCGGCTCCGCTCCGGACTTCATCACCATCGACGGCGGCGAGGGCGGCACCGGCGCCGCGCCGCTGGAGTTCTCGAATTCGCTGGGCATGCCTGGCCGCGACGGGCTGGTATTCGTACACAACGCACTGATCGGGGCCGGCCTGCGCGACAAGGTACGGGTGATCTACTCAGGGAAGGTGCTGTCGTCGTTCCACATGATCCGGGCCTTCGCGCTTGGCGCCGATACCTGCAACTCGGCGCGCGCCATGATGTTCGCATTGGGGTGCATCCAGGCGCTCAGATGCAACAACAACACCTGCCCGACCGGTATCACGACCCAGAACCCGGCGCTGATCAAGGGGCTGCACGTGCCGAGCAAGACCGAGCGAGTGCACCAATATCACCGCGCGACCATCCACGCCCTTTTGGAGATGCTCGCGGCAATGGGGCTGGAGGCGCCGGCCGACGTGCGTGCCGATCATGTGTTCAGGCGCGTAGATGACCTGAATGTACGCAGTTTCGACGAGATCTACGAGATTCTCGAATCGGACGTGCTGGTGTCGGGCAAGGCCGACTGCGCGCTGACCCGTGAATGGAACAGGGCCAGTGCCGATAGTTGGAATCTTCAACCGGAGCGTGGCAAGGAAATGCCGGTTGACTGAGTTTCGTCGTCCCCCGGCCACGGCGTCGTTTTCAGGTTGCTGACCGCCTTTTTTGCAATCGTCACCAGATCCGGTCCATGATGTCGAGATGATGTTGATAAATGCACTCGTAATCTGTTTACTGACGATGGCTGTGTTGTGGGTCTGGCAACGCAGATCTGGCCGGGCCGATTGGGTCGACTTCGCATGGTCGGCGCTGATCGGCGTGCTGGCGGTGGCGTACGCTGTGGTCGGCGACGGCAGCATTGAGAAGCGCGTCCTTGTTGCGCTGGTGGCCGGTACGTGGTCGTTCCGGCTGGCATTCCATCTTTGGCAGCGCCTGAGTGGCCACGACAATGAAGACGGTCGTTATCAGGCCATGCGCGAACACTGGGGCGCGCGTGCGAATTTCTGGATGTTCTGGTTCTTCATGGTCCAGGCGCTGGTGGCCTGGCTGTTTGCGCTGCCGGCCTGGGTGGTGGCCAACGACCCGAGCGCGGCGCTCGACGGCTGGGTAATCGCCGGGGCCGGCTTCTGGCTGGTGTCGCTGGCCGGCGAATCCATCGCCGATCGGCAGCTTGCCGCGTTCAAGGCCAAGTCGGAAAATGGCGGAAAAGTCTGCAACGTCGGCCTCTGGCGCTATTCTCGCCACCCGAACTACTTCTTCGAATGGCTGCACTGGTTCTCCTACCCGCTGATCGCGGTCGGCGCGCCGAACTGGTGGCTCGCCTGGCTGGGTCCGGTCGTGATGCTGCTGTTCCTGTATCGGGTCAGCGGCATTCCATATACCGAAAAGCAGTCGCTTAAATCGCGCGGGGATGCCTACCGCGAGTACCAGCGCACCACCTCGGCATTCTTTCCGCTGCCGCCGCGAGATTCGAAGGCCTGATCAGTCTTTGGGAAAATTTTGTGGAAGGAGCATTCCGGATCTTGGGCCGTTGTGCCTATTGCATTTGCGCGAAGATTAGGCTAAAAGTAGGATGGTTTCCGTGATTTGCGTCACTAGTCGATATTGTCCAGTGCGTCACTAGTCGATATTGTCCAGGGAGAATTGATATGAAAAACTTAGTTGTGCTACTGCTCGCCGGAGCAGCGTCTGTGGCAATCGCTCAGGAGGTCAAGGCTCCTGACGATATACCATCGGTTCGCGGCAATGCGCCCGTGGCGACCGGCGGGCCGGACAATTTTGGTTACGTGTTCGCGGACAGCACCACGAATCAGTGCGCGTTCGATTTCATCGATATCACCGCCACGGGCGCGACGGTCACCGGCGGCGACGATGCCGGGGCGCCGGTGAATCTGCCGGGCCCCTCGCTGGACTTTTACGGCGAGACGGTCACCGACATCGCGATGAGCACCAATGGTTATCTGTCGACCGATCCGACCGACGGCGGTCCGGACCTCAGCAATGATTGTCCGTTGCCGGTCGTGCCGAGTTCCGGCGGCGGTGGCCGCTATTATCCGCTGCAGGACGATCTGATCACGGCCGATGGCCTGTTCCAGTACTTTGCCAGTTGCCCGCGTCCAAGCGGCGCCGTGCTGGGCGAAGGTTGCTACGTGTTCCAGTGGAACGGCGTCGAGCACTTCGGTGGCGGTGGCGAGACCTTCACATTCCAGGCTGTGCTGTACGACACCAGCTACGCGATCACCTATCAGTACGGTGCGGGCAACCCGGAAACGGGCTCGGGATCGACTACCGGCCTCCAGAATCTGGCCGCCGACGATGGTCTGACCTATGCCTGCGATGTGCCGGCGCCGGTGACGGCGGGCGATGGTTCGGTGTGCTTCTATCATCCGGACTTCCCCTTTGGCATAGAGCCGCAATCGGTCCCAATCTTCAGTAGCTGGGGTCTGGTGGCGCTGGTCATGATGATGGCGCTGTTTGCCGGGTTCATGGTGCGTCGCCGTCGAGTCTGATACATGGCGGGTCGGCCGGACAACATCCGGTTGATGAAACGTCGTGACATGCAACGACCCGGCCCGAGCCGGGTCGTTGCGTTTTGGATCGGGACGCTGGCGGCTGTTTGTGTTGATTCTTTTGCCTCGCCCGTACTGTTCACCGAGCCGCCGGTCCCGGATGCGTTGGAGGTGCCCTACACGGCCGCCTACCTCGGCATTGGTCAGGCCGTGGCTGACTTCGACCGCGACGGCTGGCCGGACTTGTATCTGACTGGGGGAGCGGGCTCGAATACCCTGCTACGCAATGACGAAGGAAAGCTGGTTGTTGTGGCTGGCGCCGGCATGCTGGAACTTCCGGACCACCTCTCTGCCGGCGCACTATTTTTTGACTACGACAATGACGGCTGGCCCGACCTGCTGGTACTTGGACTGGGCCGGAGCTATCTGTTCCGGAATCTGAGCGGTGCCGGCTGGAAGGATGTCACGTCCACCAGTGGCATTGAGACGGCCGGTCAGGGTCAGTCGGCGGCGGTGGCCGATTTCAATGGTGACGGTTGGCTGGACCTGTACATCGTCCACTGGTACTTCGATGAGAACGAGTCCTCGGAGCTGCGAGCCGACCAGTTGTTCCTGAATCGCGGCGGAGAGTTTGAGGAGGTCAGCCATTGGTTGGACGATCAGGCTCGATCCGGACCGGGATTCGCGGCCATATGGCTCGACTACAACAATGACGGTCTTGCCGATCTGTATGTGGTCAACGACAAACTCTACGGCAACGTGCTGTGGCGCAACGATGGTCCCGGCTGCAGCGGCTGGTGTTTTAGCGATGTTTCCGTTGACACCGGCGCGGCGCGCCCGGCGTTCTCGATGGGGGTGAGTGCTGCCGACTACGATTTGGACGGCGATCTGGATTTGTTCTATTCAAGCATCGGCGAGCAGATCCTGCTGGAAAATTTGCACGCCCAGGGACAGCACGGGTTTGTCGAGGCATCTTCCCCGGCGGGCGTGAATCTGGACGCGATCGGCTGGGGAGCGATGTTCTTCGACGCTGACAACGATGGACGACCCGACCTGTTTCTGGCTACTTCCAACGTCGATCCACAACATTGCAACCGATTCTGGCGCAATACCGGAGATGGCACTTTCGAAAATTTGTCCCAGCCGGCCGGGTTGAACGACTGTGGTTTCGGTATGGGTGTGGCCAGCCTCGATCTGGACCGCGACGGCCGGATGGATCTGGTGCTGGGCAACTGGGATGAGCGCTTCGCACTGTACCGTAACGAGTCGTCGGCCGGTCCGGCCCTGAGGGTGCATCTGGATGGTGCCGACAGGGTCAATCGCGACGCGATCGGCACTCGTGCGTAGTTGCGCGACAGCCAGGGGCGGGTGCAGTTGCAAGAATTGCATCTGGGTTCGGGCCACGGCGGCAATCACGAGCCGGTGCTGCATTTCGGTCTCGGTCTGGCCGAGCCGGTATCATTGCAGCTGCGATGGCCTGACGGCGTCACCCAGCACCTGATATCGCCGCCGGCCGGCAGTGAGCTGCGACTGACGCATCCGCACGCCGGTGGAGTGATTTTCAGGGGAGATTTTGAAGCGCACTGAGCCGGATCCGGGCCTGATATGGCGAACCCCATCCCGGCTGGTCTGACCCAGGTGGACATTCCCACGGCAATTGACCGGGTGCACGTGCCGTCACGACGGAACTGTTCGATTCGTCGACGTTGCTATACGAAGATCCGTATTAATTCACGCCTCGTTGATTCACGGGGCGACTCGAACTTGATCCTGGCCGTTGACGAATTCGACGCAGATGCGCTGGAATACGGAAAATTTGATGCAGGTCAATGAAAAGCAAATAAGAAGCGTTAGCATTCGCAGCCAATGGATATGCAAGTTCCAGCCGGGGGTGCTGATGTCAAACCCGAAATCGCACTCTGGCACCTGGGCAAGAACTGCCGTGCCGTGATCATCGGTTTCGACGGCGCGATGCCGCTCGAGTACAGCAGCCGGCTGTCCGAAATGGGGTTCCACATCGGCGAATCGGTGACCTGCCTGCTGCGGCCGGGGTTTGGCTGCCCGAGGGTTTACCGCGTCAGCAATACGGTGTATTCGCTAGACGAGGACCTTGCCGCACACATCCGGGTCGCCGCCGATGCCTGATCGCATCATGCTGATCGGCAGCCCGAACTGCGGCAAGACCCTGCTGTTCAACAGGCTGACCGGTCTGCGGCACAAGGTCGCCAACTTCCCCGGCATCACTGTGGAACTGGCCAGCGGTCCGATGTCGGGGCTCTCCGGCACGACGCTGGTCGACTATCCGGGCAGCTATTCGCTCCAGCCGCTTTCGCGCGACGAATCCGTTGCCGTCGACGAGTTCAAGCGCGGTCTGCGTGATCCGGAGGTCTCGCATGTCATCTGCGTGGTCGACGTCACGCGCATGGAAAAGAGCCTGTACCTGACGTTGCAGGTCATACGGTTGGCGCGCCGCTCAGGCAAGCGGGTGATCGTCGCGGCCAACATGATCGATGTGCTGGATGCCCACGGAATCGAGCTGGATTTCGAAGGTCTTTCGCGCGAACTGGACGCGCCGGTGATTCCGATCTCGGCGCGCACCGGCATTGGCATCGAAAGACTGCTGGCGCAATTGCGCGAAGCGCCGCCAGCTGACGGCTCCGCGGTCGATTCTGTCGGCGATATCGAAATCAGCGCCGACCTTCTGGTGCAGCAGGCCGCGCACGGTCTAGCTCGGCGGTACGGGCCGCGCAGCGACGTGCTGGTCCGTTCGCAGCATCGTCTGGACGCGTTCTTCCTGCACACCTGGTTCGGCGGACTCGCGTTCTTCGCCATCATGTATTTGCTGTTTCAGTCGATCTTCACCGGTGCCGCGCCCGCGATGGGTGCCGTGGAGAGCGGAATTGCAGCTCTTGCCGACTGGGTCGTGCCGCATCTGCCGGCCGGGGTGGCCGCCGATTTCACCTCCGACGCATTGTTTTCGGGTGTGGGCGCCTTCCTGGTGTTCGTGCCGCAGATTTTTGTCTTGACGCTCGTCGTCGGATTGCTGGAGGATTCCGGCTACATGGCCCGCGCCGCCCTCATCTGCCATCGCCCGCTTCGGGTTTTCGGCTTGACCGGCAAGAGCTTCATTCCAATGCTCTCGGGCGTGGCCTGTGCGATACCCGGCGTGTACGCAGCCAGAGCCATCGATTCGCCCAGAAAGCGCCGATTGACCTACATGGCCATACCTTTGATGCCCTGCTCTGCTCGCCTGCCGGTCTACGCGCTGCTGATTGCGGCGTTCATCCCGGCGACGACAGCGATGTCCGGTCTTGTCGGCCTTCAGGGGCTGGCAATGTTTTTGGTGTACTTTCTGGGGTTGATGCTCGGCCTGATCGTCGCTGGTCTTGCCGCGCGCCGCGACCGCGATCCGGCCCCGGACGTGCCGTTCGTACTCGAAATGCCGCCTTATCGGATGCCGGCGCTGGTGCCTCTTCTCCGCCAATCGCTTCATCGTTGCAGGCACTTCGTGGCCAAGGCCGGTGGCGTGATTCTAGGCGTGACCGTGGTGGTGTGGGTCCTGGGCTATTTTCCGAACGGCGGCGCCGATCTGCAGTCTTCGTGGCTGGCGGCCATAGGTCGGACGATTGAACCGATATTCACGCCGCTTGGCCTGGACTGGCGTTACGGCGTTGCCATCCTGACTTCATTCCTGGCGCGCGAAGTGTTCGTCGGCACCCTGGGCACAATCTTCGGCATCGAATTTGCCGAGGAAAACATGGTACCCCTGGTCGAGCGGATTCATGCCAGCGGGCTGGAGGCCGCCTCGGGTTTTGCATTGCTGGCGTTCTTCTCGATGGCCCTGATGTGCGTATCGACGCTGGTCATCCTGGCGCGTGAGTCGGGCTCGTGGAAGCTGCCTTTGAAGATGTTCTTCGCCTATGGTGCAGCGGGCTACCTGGGCGCGATCGCCATCTATCAACTCCTCTCGCTGGACATTTTCTGATTTCGACCGGCGCTGGTGGCCCCCAGGCGGGCGCGGCTCAGACGGTAGGCAGGAACAGCAGGATCAGCATCACCAGACCGGCGAACATACCGTTTCTGAAGGCATTGCCCATCGCGCCCTGACCGAGCGGGGTCTGCCACATCTGGAACAGCGTAGCCCCGATCGTCAGAAACAGCCCGAACCACAGCAACAGCGCGATGCCGCAGTCGATCACCGCCGCCCACAACAGCAAAGGGCTGCGAACCGGAGGCATCATGGATCTTGGATAGAACGGCGCTTCGGCCTGGCCGAACACGGCCTTGACAGCGCCATAAGCCTGCTGCAGGTTGAACAGATTCCGGGCCGCGTAGGTCACGTGGTGCAGGGCCATTAGGGCGACACTCGACATACCGGGAGGCGTACATTCAGCAGGCAGCCAATGCTGGAAAAGAAATGAAGACCGAGCGCCATCTAGACCGGATCATCGAAATTCCAGAAGCGTTCCACGAAGCTGGAACCCTTTCTCCGGCCGTGCTCAGGAAGCTGTATTCTTTCACTCGTCACAGCGCGATCGAGCGCTCGATCGAGACCGGATGCGGTAAATCGACCCTCTCGCTGACAACTGGGAAACACAGGAATACAACATTCGGCGTGGACGGCTACCGGGCAACAAGACTACGAACTTGCTGCACGACCTATCGAGATCCATTCGCCGGTGGATGAAAGGCAATCGAATCCGTGGTCGAACCCGCTGACGGATGCCGGTGCAATGGCGGGTCACGCTTGACGGCGCGGCGTTCGGGTCGGCAATACCGCGCAGCGGTACACTCAGCTACTGATCGATTTCAAGCTCCAGCTTGATCAGCCGGCGACCTGATGGCCTATGGCCGGTTTTTTTCAGACACCCGCTTCGATGGCTTGATCCAGATCGGCGATCAGGTCTTCGACGCGCTCGATGCCTACCGACAGCCGCATCAGGCGATCATCGATGCCGAGTGCCTTGCGTCCATCTTCGGTCAGCTTGGCATGGCTGGTGCGCGACGGCTGGCAGATGGTCGATTCGACGCCGGCCAGGCTGACGGCCGGGGTGATCAGCTGCAGCATCTGCAGGAACCGGTCCGGGCTGATGGCATCGGCCAGGCGGAACCCGAGCATGCCGCCGAAGGCACGCATCTGGCGCGCGGCGATGGCATGGCCCGCATCGGCTTCCAGCCCCGGGTAGAACACCCGGGCGATGTTTTCGCGCGATTCCAGCCAGTCGGCGACGGTTGCGGCGTTTTCCGACTGGCGCTCGACCCTGATCGCCAGCGTCTTCAGCGAGCGCTCCAGCAGGTACAGATCCTGGCCGTTGAGGCTGGAGCCCAGACGCACCGCTTGCGGCCGGATCTTCGCGATCAGTTCGTGCGTACCGGCCACGGCGCCGCTCAGCAGGTCGGAATGGCCGCTGAAGTACTTGGTGGCCGAATGCATCACCAGGTCGAAGCCGAGCTTGATCGGTTGCTGCAGGATGGGCGTGGCGAATGTGTTGTCGATAACCGAAACGATGCCGCGCTGTCGAAGCACATCAGCGGTGGCCTCGAGGTCGATGACGCGCAGCATCGGATTGGTCGGCGATTCCACCCACGCAAGCTTCGTGTTGTCCCGCACCAGCGAAGGCAGCGAGACCGGATTGCCGTCCCAGGTCGCGAATTCGAAACCGTAGGGTTTCAGCAGGCCCTCGACCAAATCTGTCGTGCCCCCGTAAAGCCCGTCGAGCAGGATCGCATGATCGCCCGGCTTCATCAGGCCGAGGAACACCGCGCTGACCGCACCCATCCCCGAGGCGGTAACGAACGCCGTCTCGGCGCCTTCCAGCGCGGCGATGCGGTTCGCCACGACGCGATGGTTGGGCGTGTTCATGTAGCGCGGATAGCGCACCTGGTCGTCGCGCGAGTAATCGAACGCCGTGGAAGTCACGATGGGCGTGTTCAGGCCCTGCTCGGGCGTGCCGCGCTCGTATCCGGCATGCACGCAGGCCGTCTCCGCGTTCCAGGTCTTGTGGTAGTTGTCGGACATTTTTACTCCGGGCATTCGTTTCAGCGTGCCTAGTTTACGGGATAGGGATATCTATGCATTTCGGGTCGCTTGACGATAAAGCCGGTGAAAAGGCTTTTGAGCTATTCACGTTCTTCGGTATTGCGCAGCCGGGGATTGTGCCTGCCGAAGGTTCCGCGGGTGCGTGCTTCGAACTTGCCCGGGCTACGGGTTGCTTATGATGCGCCGGCGTAAGTCGCCACCTCGCGCCAGACCCGCATTACGTTCTCGCCGAGGATCTTGCGGATGCTTTCTTCCGAATGACCGCGTCGCAGCAGTTCGGCGATCAGGTTCGGATAGGTCGAAGCATCCTTCAGGCCTTTGGGCAGCGAGTCGCCGACGCCGTCGTAGTCCGACCCCAGGCCGACGTGGTCGATGCCGGCGATCTCGATCACCCGCTCGATATGGTCGGCGACGATGCCGACATCGGCGTACGGGTAAGGATTCTGCTCGCGGTAGGCTTCGCTGAACGCGCTTATGCGCGGATGGTCGCGGTCGGCAGCGCCCAGTTGGGCCATCAGCCCTTCGCGCGCCGCGGAGAACTTCGCCTGCCACTGGTTGGCGGCTGCGGTCAAAAAGGATGAGCCGAAGTTGATCATCACCACGCCGCCGTTTTCTCCTATCGCCTCGATGATTTCGTCGGACGCGTTGCGTTCGAACCCCGGCGTGAAGTGCCGCGCCGATGAGTGCGTGGCCACGACCGGGGTATTGGTGATCTCGATGACGTCGCGGAAGGCCTGGTCGCTGATGTGCGAAACGTCGACCATGATGCCGAGCTTGTTCATCTCGGCGACCAGTTCTTCGCCGAACGGGCTCAGGCCCTGCCACAGCGCAACCGGGTCGTAGGACGAATCCGAAATGTGGTTTGACTTGCTGTGGGCCAGCGTGATGTAGCGGATGCCGCGGGCGTGAAAGTGTCTGAGGTTGTCCAGGTCGCCGGCAATGGCCGCACCGTTTTCCATGCCCAGCGGTAGCGCGATCCGACCTTCGGCCACAAGCCGCGCCACGTCGGCGGGCGAGGTTGCGATCCCGAACGTCTCGGGGGCACGCGCGACCTGGGCCTCGACCAGGTCGATCAGCCTGTTGGCAAGCGCGGTGGCCTCGCCGGTGATTTCGGTCTCGGCCGGCAGGTAGATCGACATGAACGGGGCGTTCAGGCCGCCGGCGCGCGCGCGGGGGGCGTCGAAGTCGTTGCCGGACACTTCGCCGGAGACGTTGGCCCATTCGTCATAGACCCGATACGGCATGTCGACGTGGCCGTCGACGATCAGCGCATCCCGGGCAAGCCGTTCGGCGCGTTGCTGCAGGTCGTCCTGCGCTGCGACCGGCGCCGGCAGCACCAGGATCATGAGCAACGCGGCCAGCAGGGTCGGGGTGATGGGGGTCTTCATGATGACTTCTCCAATTCTGGAATTTCGCTGTAGTTTTCGGGCCGGAAGCGCGGTGTACAAATGGCCAGGAACACCAGGTCGGTATCGCCGGTATTGGTGATTCGTTGCGCCAGGCCGGGCGCGATGACGACGACGTCGCCGGTCTGCACGTCGCGTGCCTGGCCGTCGACCTCTGCGCGGCCGCAGCCCTCGAGGATCACATAGCGCTCGGTGATTGCATCCAGCCGGTGCCAGCGCGTGGTCCGGCCGGGCTCGACCCGGGCCCGGGCGATCGAAACGCCGGGATCGGCATCGCTGTTGGACCACTCGGTAATGTAGCAGCCCTCGCGAAACCAGTACTCGGAGTTTAGGCTTCCGGGAACAAGCGGCATGCCCGGATTGTATGGGCTGAACGGCAGGGGATGGCGCGGCAGTGACTTCTGGCCCATGCCGCCTTCACCGGGCTTGGGTACCGTACTGGGCTCTTGAGTCCACTGGAGTTCGCCTTGCGCTACGCACTCATTGTTTTGAGCGCGCTGCTGATCGGGCCGCTGAACGCGGCCGAGCTTCGGCAGCCGCTTCCCGGCGTCTACGCCATCGTCGACGTTCGGGTCGTCACGGCCCCCGGCGAGGTGCTGGAGTCGGCCACGGTTGTGGTCCGCGACGGCGTGATCGAAGCCGTCGGCACCGATATTCAGCCGCCGCCCGACGCGGCGCTGGTGACCTTCGAGCGAGACGACGAGCAGCCGCCGATTACCGTCTATGCGGGCCTGATCGATCCTTATCTCCCGCTTGCGCCGGACGAAGAATCCGAAAGCGGTGACGCTCAAGATGACAATCGAGATGCCGAAAGTGTGCCTGGCCGCCACCCGCTGATCCGGCCGGATTTCGAACTCGACGCTGCGGCCTGGCCCGCCGGCAAGGCCGAAGCCCATCGCCGCGCCGGTTTCACCACGGCCCTGATGGCCCCGACCGCGGGGCTGCTGCGCGGCCGCTCGGTGCTGGCCAACCTGGGCGAGGGCGGGATGAGCGAAAACCTGCTGCGCCGCAACGTGGCCCAGCACGCCCATCTCCAGGAGCGTTCACCCGACGGCCACTATCCGCAGTCGCTGATGGGGTCGGTGGCGCTGTTCCGTCAGACCCTGCTGGATGCGGCCTGGCAGCAGCGCGCGCGATCGGCGTGGCAGGCCAATCCGGCCCAGGCAAGGCCGCAGTGGCTGCACGGCGTGGACGAACTGGCGCCGGTGCTGGCCGGCGAACAGCCGCTGGTATTCGAATCGAAGGACGTCCTCGATACGCTCCGGATTCTCGACCTGCTCGATCCCGATACCGACCTGGTGCTGGTCGGCCACGGCGAGGAGTACAAGCGCCTGGCCGATCTTGACCGCAAGGTGCCGCACATCCTGCCGCTGGATTTTCCGACCGCGCCGGACGTGGAGAGTGGAGATGACAATAGCGGTGACGATCGTCGCGACAATAGTGGTAACAATCGCGACGTCTCGCTGGAAGAACTCCGACACTGGAAATATGCGCCCGAAAACCCCGCCCGCATGATCGCGGCCGGGTTTCCGGTGCTGTTCACCGCGCACGGCCAGTCCAGCCCGGCCGAGCTGTTCGCGAATATCGCCAGGGCGGTCGAACGCGGACTGGATGCCGATGCAGCGCTGGCCGCGCTGACCACCGGTCCGGCCGAATGGCTGGGCATTGGCGATCGGGCCGGGCGCGTAGCCGAGGGTTACATGGCCAATCTGGTGATCGTCGACGGTGAACTGCTGGTCGAAAAGCCCACCATCAGCGAAGTCTGGGTCGACGGCCATCGTTTCGAGCTGGCCAGGCTGACGCCGCCCGAAGTCGATCCCGCCGGCACCTGGGACCTGACCCTGGGACTGGAAGGCATGGGCGACGTGGACGCCACGCTGACGCTTTCCGGCGACCCGTCGGGCATGGACGGCACGCTTGTGGTGATGGGCAATGAGACGCCGCTGTCCGAAGCGCGCGTTTCGGGCAAACAACTGCAGGTCAAGATCGACGCGGCACGTTTCGGCGGCGCCGGCACGATTTCCATCAGTATGGACATCGAAGGCGAGCGCGGCCGGGGCAACGGCAGCGGCCCGTTCGGCGACTTCACGGTCAGAGGTACTAAATCCAGCGGCCCCGGCGACGAGGAGACCCGCATATGAACCGCTTCATGAGTCGAACAAGCATCATTCTGGCCAGCCTGCTGACTTCGGTTGCACTGGCCGATTACGCGCCGGACGTCGAGGCCTGGAACATCGAGTCGGCGCCGCCGCAGGCGACCGTGGTCGTGCGCAACGCAACCGTCTGGACCGCCGGCGAGCAGCAAATTCTGGAACAGGCCGACCTGCTGGTTCGCGGCGGCAAGATACGCGCGGTCGGCGCGGATCTGGATGCGCCCGGCAACGCGCTGGAGATCGACGGCACCGGCATGCACGTCACGCCCGGCATCATCGACGCGCACTCGCACGCGGCGATCATCGGCGGCGTCAACGAAGCCACCGACATTTCCACCGCGCAGGTGCGGATCGAGGACGTCATCGACTCGGAATCGATCAACATCTACCGCCAGCTGGCCGGGGGCGTGACCGCGATCAACCTGCTGCACGGCTCGGCAAATGCCATCGGCGGTCAGATGGCCGTGATCAAGATGCGCTGGGGCGCAAATCCTGAGGAACTGCTCTTCCAGGCCGCCACGCCCGGCATCAAGTTCGCGCTGGGCGAGAACCCCAAGCAGAGCAACTGGAACAACGATGATCCGCGGTATCCGCAGTCGCGCCCCGGCGTGGCTCAGATCATCGACGAAAAATTCCAGCAGGCGGCCGATTACCAACGCGCGCTCGAGAACATGCCCGAAGGCAGACGGGGCCGGAACGTCGTGCCGCCGCGGCCGAACCTGGAAATGGATGCCATCGTCGAAATCCTCGAAGGCGTGCGCAAGATTCATTCGCATGCCTACCGGGCCGACGAAATGGTCATGCTGATCAATATCGCCGAATCGTTCGGCGTCACCATAGGCACCTTCCAGCACGTTCTGGAGGGCTACAAGCTGGCCCGCCGGATGGCCGAGCACGGGGCCGCTGGTTCGGGCTTCATCGACTGGTGGAATTTCAAGCATGAGGCCAGCGATGCGATTCCCTACAATCCGGCGCTGATGGCCATGGGCGGCGTGACCGTCGGACTGCATTCCGACAACCCGGAGCTGGCCCGGCGCATGAACCTGGAGGCGGCCAAGGCCGTTCGCTATGGCGGCGTCGACCAGCACGACGCGCTGATCATGATCACCGCCAACCCGGCCCGCCAGCTCGGTGTCGGTGACCGGACCGGACGGATCGAAGAAGGCCTGGACGCCGACTTCGTGCTCTGGAACGGTCATCCTCTGAGCGTGTATTCACGCGTCGAGCAGACCTGGGTGGACGGCCGGCGTTATTTCGATTATCAGGCCGACCGGGCCCGGCGCGAGGCGCTGGAAGCCGAGCGCCGAGAGCTGATGGCGATGGTGCTCGATGAAGGTGAAGGCGGTGAAGAGGCCGACGAATCGCCGGCCGGGGAAGAAACCCCCGGCGGGCTGATCGGCTACCGCGCCTCGGAACTGGCGCACGACGAGTTCTGCCACGCGCAGGATTTTGGTTTCACCCATGGCGGTCACGTCCACGCAATCGATTTCAGGAGCGGCGAATGAGCACCATCACGCGAATCGCGAATACCCTGGCCATGGCGGCCGCCGCCGGCGCAATGCTGGCAGGGCCTGGATGGGTCGGAACTGCTGTGGCGCAGCAATCCCCGACCGCGCTGGTCGGCGCCACCGTGCATCCGGTCGACGGCGATCCTGTCGAGAACGGCATCGTCCTTATCGAGGGCCGCGACATTGCCGCGGTGGGCATCGGCATCGAAATCCCGGACGACGCCGAGATCATCGACGTGACCGGCAGCCACATTTATCCCGGTTTCGTCCACCCGCTGTCTGCGCTCGGCCTGACCGAAATCAGCAGCGTGGCCGGCACCGTGGACAACACCGAGATGGGCGCGATCAATGCCGCGCTGCGGGTCGAGGTGGCATTCAACCACGACTCGGCGCTGCTGCCGGTGAACATCGCCGGCGGCATACTGACGACCCATACCGTACCGTCGGGCGGGCTGATCCGGGGCACGTCGGCGGTAATGAACATGGAAGGCTGGTCGTGGGAAGACATGACGATCAAGGCCCCGGCCGGCATGCACATCAATTTCCCGAGCGGCGCGGCCGGCGACGGCGAAAACGACGACCTTAAGAAGATCGAATCGGTACTCGATGCCGCACAAGACTGGCACAAGGCCATGCAGGCGTTCGAGGCCGGCAGCGCGCCGCGCCCGGCGCGCAATGCCCAACTGGAAGCCCTGGTACCGCTGCTGGAAGGCGAAATGCCGCTGTTCCTCTACGCCGGCAAGGAGAAGGAGATCAACGCCGCGCTGGACTGGGCGGAGGGTCGGCAATTCGAGCGCGTCATCCTGGTCGGCGGCCCGGACCTTCAGTACGTGGCCGAGCGTCTTGCGACCGAAGACATTCCGGTCATCTTC
>Ga0209947_1000335_pt1 | contig 29187 bp, 28 predicted proteins | sample SalPonR2_B_D2_MG_FD_185706 | JGI IMG/M metagenome (GOLD analysis project Ga0209947, IMG submission 185706) | Salt pond soil microbial communities from South San Francisco under conditions of wetland restoration - Salt Pond MetaG R2_B_D2_MG... ...
CGAGGAACTCGACGACCGCATTCAGGCGCGCGGCGGCAGCGCCACGCTGGCGCCCATGGACATCACCAACACGCAGGCCATGGCACAGCTTTGCCGCTCGGTCCATGACCGCTGGGGCGGTATCGCGACTTGGGTCCATGCGGCAGTGCATGCAGCCCCCCTGGCCCCCGCCAATCACATCGCCGACGGCGACTGGTCCAAATCGGTGGCCTGCAACGTGAGCGCCACCGGCATCCTCATTCCCTTCATCGCCCCGCTTCTGGGCGAGGCGGGACAGGCGATCTTCTTCGATGACGCAAGGGCGGGCGACAAGTTTTTCGGGGCCTATGGTGCCACCAAGGCGGCGCAAATCGCCCTCGCCCGCAGTTGGCAGGCCGAGACCGAGAAGACCGGGCCGCGCGTTCACATCCTCACGCCTGCCCCGATGGCCACCGCCACCCGCGCGCGCTTTCACCCCGGCGAGGATCGCGAAGGCCTCGCGCATCCACGCGATGAGGCCGCGCGCCTTCTCACCCTGATCTGAGGGGCCTTGCGCGCCTTGCCCCTGTGGCGGCGCGCCGCTACACAGGGGCGAAACAGCGACAGGCGGGGCACGGGCATGCGAATTCTGATCACCAATGACGACGGCATCAACGCACCGGGCCTCGCCGTGCTGGAGGAAATCGCCACCGCCCTTGCCGGTGACAATGGCGAAGTCTGGACCGTGGCCCCCGCCTTCGAGCAATCCGGCGTCGGGCACTGCATTTCCTACACCCGCCCGATGATGATCTCCAAGATGGCCGAGCGCCGCTATGCCGCCGAAGGCAGCCCCGCCGATTGCGTGCTCGCGGGCCTGCATGACGTGATGAAAGACGCCCGCCCCGATCTGGTGCTCTCGGGTGTGAACCGGGGCAACAACGCGGCCGAAAACGCCGTCTATTCCGGCACGGTGGGCGCCGCGATGGAGGCCGCACTTCAGGGCGTGCCCGCCGTCGCACTCAGCCAGTATTACGGCCCCGCCAACCGCGATCTCGACGACACGTTCGAGGCCGCCCGCGTCCACGGATTGCCCACCCTGCGCCGCCTGCTCGACAAGGGCGTGTGGACCAAGGATGATTACGGTATCTTCTACAACATCAACTTCCCGCCCCTGCCCGCGTCAGACGTGAAGGGCATCCGCGCCGCCCGTCAGGGCTTTCGCCGCGACATGGGCTTCGGCGTGGAGCCGCATGTCGCACCGTCGGGGCGGCGGTTTCTCTGGGTCACCGGCGCACCGCAGCACGAGCCCACGAGCCCCGGCTCGGATGCCGATGTGAACCTGCAGGGCTATATCTCCGTCACGCCGATGCGCGCGGATCTCACCGCGCATGACGCGTTGGAGGCGCTCAAGGCCATCGAATGAGCGACGACGCCGATCATATCGCGGAACGCAAGATGCAGTTCCTCTTTGCGCTCCGCTCGCGCGGGGTGACCGACAAGGCGGTGCTGACGGCGATGGAAAAGGTCGACCGCGGCCCCTTCATCCGCGGGTATTTTGCCGAACGCGCCTATGAGGACATGCCCCTGCCCATCGCCTGTGGCCAGACCATCAGCCAGCCCTCGGTGGTCGGGCTGATGACGCAGGCGCTCAGGGTCTCGAACCGTGACAAGGTGCTCGAGGTCGGCACCGGCTCGGGCTATCAGGCCGCGATCCTCAGCCAGCTTGCCCGCCGGGTCTATACCGTCGACCGCCACAAGCGGCTGGTCACCGAGGCCAGCGAGATATTCCGCACCCTCGATCTCACAAACATCACCGCGATCACTGCCGATGGCAGCTTCGGCTTGCCCGATCAGGCCCCCTTTGACCGGATCATCGTGACGGCGGCGGCCGAAGACCCGCCCGGCCCCCTATTGGCGCAGTTGAAAATCGGGGGTATCATGGTGGTGCCCGTGGGCCAGTCGGACGCGGTGCAGCATTTGATCCGTGTGACCCGGAACGAGACCGGGTTCGAGTATGACGAGTTGCGCCCGGTACGGTTCGTGCCGCTGGTCGAAGGGCTGGGGCGCGACGGGTAACGAAAAGGCCCCGGCCAACAAGGGGCAGGACATGAGGAAGATCGAGATGCGTCACTTTCCACGACACCTGACCCTCGGGGCGGGCATGGCCCTGGCCCTCGCCGCCTGCGATCAGCCGCTCGATATCGACATGCGCGGCGCGTTCGGCAATGCCCCCTCCACCGCCGAGGCGGCCCGCAACGCCACCGCCCCACGGCCCGCGCCGGATGCCCGCGGCATCATCTCCTATCCCGGCTATCAGGTCGCCGTGGCACGGCGCGGCGACACGCTGGCCAGACTGGCCACCCGGATCGGCGCCGATGCGCGGGAACTTGCCCGGTATAACGGCATCCAGACCGGCGATCCGCTGCGCGAGGGCGAGGTGATCGCCCTGCCCGGCCGCGTGGCCGAGCCGACCGGCGGCCCGATCCAGCCCCCGGACGGCGTCGATATCGACACGCTGGCCGGCGATGCGATCCGCCGCGCCGACGCGCAGAACGTCGAGACCAGCGCGCTGGAGCCGGCCACGCAGACCGGGGTGGAGCCGGTCCGCCACCAGGTGGAGCGCGGCGAGACGGCCTTCAGTATCGCGCGGCTGTATAACGTGTCGATCCGCAGCCTTGCCGACTGGAACGGGCTTGGCCCCGACTTCTCGGTGCGCGAGGGGCAATACCTGCTGATCCCCGTGGCCTTGCCGGGCGAAGATACCGAACCCTTCGAGGGTGACGAGGTGTCCGCCGTTCCGCCCCCCGGTGCAGGCTCGCCCACGCCCGAGCCGCCGAGCGCGTCGAAACCCCTGCCCGACGAGGAAACCGTGCCCACAGCCGCCCCGGTCGAGACCGTGGCCGCCCCGGACCTCAGCGAGAGCGTGACGCAGAGCGCGCGCATGGTGACCCCGGTGCAGGGCAACATCGTGCGCGACTACGCCAAGGGGAGCAATGACGGCATCGACATCGCCGCCGCCCCCGGCAGCGCGGTCAAGGCCGCCGACAGCGGTACCGTGGCCGCGATCACCGAGGATACCAACGGCATCCCCATCGTCGTGATCAAGCACGCGGGCAACCTGCTGACGGTCTATTCCAACGTCGACGCGCTCAGCGTCGCCAAGGGCGACAGCGTCAGCCGCGGCCAGAAGATCGCCGAGATCCGCCGCGACGGCACCGCCGCCCTGCATTTCGAGGTCCGCGACGGCTTCGACAGCGTCGACCCCAACGACTACCTCAACCCGTCCTGACGGGGCGGTTGGGGTAGCGTCAGGGAGCGGGTCGTATGCGAAGCCCAGACTGTCGATTTGCGTTAGAAACAAACCTCGGCTTGGTTTTGGCCTGAAGCTGCCGTTGAAGTTCAGCCCCAATGCGCGGAATCAAGGTGCCGCAGGCTCCGCCGCGCAGCGCCCGACCGCCCCCTCGGGCGGGCGCTTCTGGAACGTATCAAGCCATTGAAGACGAGCAAGGGTTTGGTTGGCATAAAGTGCGGCCCACAGAGGTTGCGGCGCCCACCCGGCGGTCGGGCACTGCGCGGCTCATCTCGTTAACACCAAAGGTCCGCTTCAGGCCAATGGTCGACCTTGATCCCGACATTCACCAAGAGCAACTTTGTCCGCATAGCTGTCATCGGGGCGCTTTGCGGCTAAGGTCCGTTGAGAGCCCAAATTGCTCATTCGGCAGTATGCGGCGAAGGTCTTCTTCCTCAAAGTTGGCGTGCAAAATCAAGATTTTTGCGCGTCCGGTTGGCTCATGAGTTCGATGCTAGCACCGGCTATCCGGTCTTTGGTGATCCTTGATCGATTAAGTTGTTTGATCCGGCTTGTTTCATTCTTGCTCAGCAGCACAATGGACCTGTCGCGGTTTGATGGATTGATCCGAAACGACTTCAAAGTGCGTGCAGAAATCACGAGATGCCGCCGCTGCCGCGACTACTGCGCCTGAAGCTGCTGCAATGATCCGGTCTGTTGCTCATTGAGCCAATCGATCACGTCGGACGTCATATCAGACCAGGCTGGTTCGCGAAGGATATAGTGCGCTGCGTTCGGATACTCCCGATAGTCAGCACCATAACGACGAGCAATAGCTCGGGTTTGCGCCGCCGGTGTCAAACGATCCTCGGAAGCACCCACGATCAGCAACGGTGAGTGAATTCGGCTGCGGTCAACACCGACCAGCGAGGGTACGATCATGCGGACCTGAGACGCCGGAACCGGACGCATCTTCTCAAGGATATCATCCTGTTCCGCCGCCGAGAGGAGATTGAGGTCGATCTGGCGTAGCAACGAGCGCGGAAGAAACTCGCGGCCAAACGCGATCGACGGCAACGCCGCGACCAAAAACCGAAGCAACAGCCAACTTGGACGCGGCAGCACGCCTGCCGGAGCCGCAGGCGTGATGGCGATGCAGGCCGGTGGATTGATGGTTTCACACATCTTCATTGCCAGAAGACCTCCGGCACTGTGTCCTACAAGGATCGGATTGCCGAGCGATCGAGCGGCCTCGAGTGCGTACTCCAGATTGTCGGAAAATCTTGACCGATCGCTTTCTGGACCAGGAAGTGTGACGACATGCGCATTGAAACCCGCCGATAGAAACTGATCCGCAACCTGGGACCAGACCCAATCAGAAGCCCACCAGCCATGAATGAACAGGACGTCCCTTTTCATGAAGATCGTTTTTCCCTGCGTAACATCGAGAAATTGTGCCGACCTGGTAAGGCTAGCCGTCACCAGTATGTCTAGTCAATCCAGCCTTGGCATTCTGACCGCCTGAACGCGACGTGCGCGTCGGTCCCAGCTCCTTGAGTTCATGCTAGAACTTGCAAAAATCACGAATTCTTAACGAGCACCCGAAAGCGGTCCTTCGTCCATCGGCAGCTAAGTCCCGCACACCGGTCACTCAACAGACGCATAGCGAAGGTCCGATCTTACGCACCCTATTGCGCGGGCGGTGGTGGGGCGGCGCAATGTCCGCCTGTCGCCGCCAGCCCTGAGCCGAGCGCCAGCAAGGGCGGCGCAGCATAGGGGTTGAGCGGCTGCGATTGCGCATGATCGAGCGCCAGCAAACCGACAATACCAAGCGCCACCAGCAGGGTCACGCTGCGCCGGATCATCGCTTTGCCTCCAGCCCCAGAACGGGGCGCAGCCGGATGCCCACCCACGATCCGGCAAAGGCCGCGATGAACCACACCCAGCCATGCGCCGACCCGGTGCCGATCCCGCTGAAGAACGCGCCGATATTGCAACCGAACGCCAACCGCGAGCTATAGCCCAGCACCAGCCCCGCCACGATCACCGCGGCCCACGCCCGCGCCGGCAGCTTGCCCACCGGCGACGCGAGCCCCGCGCGCCACCATGCCATCAGCGCGGCCCCTCCGATCAAGCCCAGATCGGTGAGCGAGGTGATATCCGTCAGCAGGCTCGCCTGAACCTGCGCGGCATTGCCCGGCGCCGCCCAAAAGGCCGAGCCCGACAGGTCGCCACCTACGGACACCACACCCTTGGCGACCCACAGGCCCAGTCCGTAAACCACGCCCCAGGGCTGGCCCGCAACGATCAGATGCAGGATCGCCAGCCCCGCCAGAACCAGGATCGCGCCCCAGTAACGGCGCGGCAACCGGTGCGAGCCCTTGACCCCGACCAAGAGCGCCAGCACCGCCACCGCAACCAGCCCCGCCAGCGTGATCATCAGGCCCTGCGTGCCCTCAAGCGCCACTACCGGCAGACTGCCCAGAGAGGTCCACCACGACAGGTGATAGGCCCCGCCGAAACTGCCGATGGCAAAGAACGGCAGCGCCACGGCCCCCACCGCATTGCCGCTTCCCGCATTCACCAGCGTGCCAGAGCCGCAGCCCAGCACCACCTGCATCGCCGCGCCGAATACAAACGCTCCGCCGATCATCGCAAGGCCAATAGGCGCATGCGCGCCCTTCAACTCGGCCCCGTTCGCCGCCAGCAGCGGAAAGGCGGCAAGCGCCACGATCCCGATGCAGATCAGCTGCGCGATCAGCCCCGAGGCGTCACGCTCCAGAATCATCCGCCGCCACGGGCCGGTAAAGCCAAAGCGGAACCCTTCGAGCGCCAGGCCAAAGCCCAAACCGATCAGCAGCACCACGCCGAACCGCGGCCCAGCAAGAAGCGCCACGCTCAGCACCAGCGCGCCAACGACAAGGATCATGAGGCCCCGCGACAGCCCGCTCGGGGTGGTGTCGGCGGCGGCGGCGGTCGCGGTGCTCATGATACCGCGCTCAGTACTTGCCGGTGATCTTGTTGATCATGTTGCGGAACAGGCCCGGCACGTTGGCCATCTCATAGCCCGCATTCGACCAGCCGACCATCGACTCGGGGTACATGCGCACGCCGTCTATCCCTGCCACTTCGCTCAGCGCGAACCAGTTGGTTGCGGCCCAATGGCCGGTATTGCAGAACGAGACCAGCTTATCGCCCTGCTCGAACCCATTTTCAGCGGCCAGCTGTCGGATCAACTCCGGCTTGATGCGCGCAGGCTCGTCCTGACCGAACCAGCGGTCATGGGTGAAATAGCGCGATTGCGGCAGGGTGCCGGGCATAGCCGCCGCCCCGTGCTTGGTGTTGCCCTTCCAGAAGTCCTCGGGGCGGGCGTCGATCAGTTCAGCTTGCTCCTCACCATTAACGATCGCCTGCACATCTTCGCGTGTGGCCAGCCATTTGTCCGAAAAGCTGACGGTGATCTCGCTCGGGGTAACGCTCGGGGCCTTGCCCTTGGCGACCTGCTCACCGGCCTCGGCCCAGCCGTTCATGCCGCCGTTGAGGATCGCGAGCGGGCTGACACCGCTCGATTTCAGCGTCCAGTAGACCCGCGCCGCTGCCCCGAAATCGGTCTGGCTGCTGCCCTGATGCACGACCACCACGCTGTCGCCCGCGTCGATGCCAAGGCCGCGCAGCACCTCGGTCAGATGCGCCTCCGAGACCAGTTCGCCGGGATTGTCCGATGGGCCGCGAAACAGCCCGTAGGGCGCGTTGAGCGCACCGGGCACATGGCCTTTTTCATAGGCCCCCTCGCCCCGGATATCGAGCACGACGGGCGCGCCGTCATCCAGCGCGGCGCGCAACTCCGCAGGCTCGACCAGCGGCCCAAACTCTGCCTGCGCCGCAAGCGGCAGAACCGCCAGCGCGGCGGCGGTGAAAGTAGTGCGAATGGAATGAATCATGTCGACCCCCGGTATCGGTAAGTTGTGACGTCTTGGCCGGTATCTAGACCTGTCGCCGCTGCGCAACAAGCCTGCAACGCAAAACTCACGCGGGTTTGACGTCGGCTGTGGGCGCGATCATCCGTCCTTGGGAAAGACGAAACACCGGTCGCGCCGGATCATCAGCCAGAGCGGCTTGCCCGGTTTGGGCAGGAACACGTTGGGCACCGTCGCCTTGAGGAGCGAGCCGTCGTGATCCATGCGAAATTCCACCAGGCTCTCCGAGCCGATGAAACGCGCGCGCTCCACCACACCACGTGCGGGCGCGCCGTCCTGCGGGGTGGGATTGGGGCCGCGCCCATGCCGGTCAAAGTCGATCTTGATATGCTGCGGGCGGATCACGATCTCCACCTCCTGCCCGTCCGGCACGCCGGGGGCAAGGAAATGACCGAACGGCGTTTCGGTCAGCGCGCCTTGCACCCGCCCCCGGATCACGTTGATCTCCGAGAAAAACGCCATCGCGCTGCGATCCACCGGGGCATTGTAGACGTTATAGGGCGCGCCCTGCTGCACGATCCGCCCGTCGCGCATCAAAGCGATCTCATCGGCCATGCGCATCGCCTCTTCGGGCTCGTGCGTGACCAGCAGAACGGCGGTATCCTCTTCGCGCAGGATATCCAGCGTGTCGTCACGGATACCGTCGCGCAGCCGGTTGTCGAGGCCTGAGAACGGCTCGTCCATGAGCATGATGCGCGGACGCGGGGCCAGCGCACGCGCCAGCGCCACGCGCTGCTGCTCGCCCCCGGACAACTCGTGTGGATAGGCACGGTGATATTGCGACAACCCCACCCGGTCGAGCAGTTCGCCGACCCGCGCAGCATTGGAGGCCTTGTCGCCCGACAGACCAAAACCGACATTCTGCGCCACGCTCAGATGCGGAAAGAGCGCAAAATCCTGAAACATCAGCCCGATATGCCGCCGCTCGGGCGGCACGCGAAACACCGTGTCGCAGATCAGGTTGCCATCGACATGGATTTCCCCCGAATCCTGCATCTCGACGCCCGCGATCATCCGCAGCGTCGTCGATTTGCCGCAGCCGGACGGCCCCAGAAGGCACGTCACCTTGCCCGGCATGACGCGCAACGACACGTCCTCCACAACCACGCGCCCGTCATAGCGCCGCGTGAGATTATTGACCTGTAGCCGGGGAATCGGGGTCTGCACCGGGGCCTCTTTATGTCTTTCCGAGCGATTTGATCGGGCTTTGCCCGCTGCAGATAGCAACCTCGCCCCACCCATGCAAGCGCCGCAACCCCCGGCAGCCGTTGACAGCGCATCCGTAAGCTGGTTCGGTGCAGTCGATTTCATTTTTCGGAGTTTGCCCCATGCGCGTTTTGACCAGCCTCACCCTTGCCCTTTGTCTCGCCCTGCCCGCCCATGCCCAAAGCGACCGTGACGCCCGCCTCGCGGTGGCCGAAGAGTATGTTTCGGCGACGATGGAAGGCATGGACATGCAGGAATTCATCCGCCAGATCTGGCAACCGATGGTGCAGCAGATGGCGCAGAACCGCCAGCAACTGAAGCCCGCGCAGATTTCCCAGATCGAGACCCTGTTTTCCGAGGAACTGACCGAGCCGCTGACCGAGGTGATGCAGTCGCAGGACGAGATCCTCGCCGATCTGCTGACCTTGCAAGAGCTTGAGGCACTGCGCGATTTCTACAATTCCGAGCATGGCCGCACGGTGATGGAGAAAATGCCGCAACTGGCCCAGATCCAGCAGCCGATGATCTCGCGCGTGCTCCAGTCCAAGATGCCGGTTATGATGCCGAAAATCCGTGAGATCACCACCGGCGAAACCGAGTAGGCCGCGTTACCCCGCGCCACCGGGACGCACCCACAGGAAACACCCCGCCGCCCCGAGGATGCCGTGCACCTCCTCGGGCTGAATGAGCATGACGCCCCCGACCTCTATCACGACGCCATCCAGCCGCGCCCTGACGACGCCGCGCGCCGTCTCCGGCCCGATCACCGGCATGTCGATGCGCAGATCCTGCCCCGGCTTTGGCGCCGTGTAAAGCAGCCCGCCCGTCCCGGGCGCGCCATCCTGACCGCTCAGCCAGTCCGCAGCCCCGCCGATCACCTGATCGGCGATGTCGAACGGATCGAGGCTCCAGCCATCCCTGCCGCCCTCGGCCCTTGCCAGGCCCGCCAGCAACGCATCAATGCCGCGCGCGTCCTCCTGCGCCACCACGCGCGCCCCACGCACCACCACGGCCGGCGCCGGGTCATCGCGCGCCACCCGGTCACGCGCCGCGACTGCCGCCTTGAGATCGGCCTCGATGCCCTCGGGCAAGGTGCCGGTCGGCACCCCCGGCTCGGGCAGCACCTCGGGCGCCAAATCCGCAGCCCCGATCACCGTGATCCCCGCCTCCTCGAAAATCGTCATGATCTCGCGCAGGAGACCGTCATCGCCCTTGGCCATCGCGCCTTGCAGACGCGGGATATAGGGCATCGTGTCGGCCTCTATCCGCGCCGGATCGACCGCCGGTCGCGGCAACGCCCCGGCCATGCAAAGCCGCGTGATGCCTCGCGCCTGCAACTCCGCCAGAAAACCGCCGAACCCCTCCAGCCGAACCCCGAGACGCGGCAGATCGCCCGTCACCTCCGAGGGAAACTGCGTCACCTCGCAGATCAGCGGCACCTCGCCCCGCGCCAACAGGCGCTGTACCAGATAGGGCGGCACGCCCCCCTGCCCGGCAATGAGCGCAAGCGCCATGCTAGCCCTGCCCCGGCGTCACATGGCGATCTGAATGATCCGTGGTGCCTCGCATGAGATCAGTCTTTCGGAAGGTCCATCATCGCGGTGAATTCCGCCTCGGCGGCCATCTCACCCTCGACCTCGGCCACCCCCGAAAACTTCCAGACCTTGCCGCCGGGCTTGCCGCGCGTGGTCTCCAGTTTCATCTCCAGCACGTCACCGGGCACCACCATGCGGCGAAACTTGGCGCGGTCGATGGCCATGAAATAGACCAGCATGTTGCGGTCCTCCATGCCGAGCGCGGTGCCCACCATGACCGCCGCGGTCTGCGCCATCGCCTCGATGATGGTGACCCCGGGCATGATCGGCTTGCCCGGAAAATGCCCCTGGAAATGCGGCTCGTTCATGGTGACGTTCTTGATGCCGCGCGCGCTCTGGTAGCTGTCGATATCGAGCACCTTGTCGACCAGCAGGAACGGATAGCGATGCGGGATCAGCCGCTGGATCAGGTGAATATCCGCAGTCTTGAGCGGCTCGGTCATGGCGCATCCTTTCGCATCTTGGCCAGATGTCCCTAGCAACTGCGCGGTGGCGGGGCAAGATAGCCGACACCGTCACGCAACGGTCTACTCGCCGCCCGGCGCGGGCAATTCCGGCATCTCCACCGCGTCACTCTCATCGGGCTGCGGCTCCGGCAGGCTCTGCGGGCCGGTACCGACGGTCGCATTGATGCGGGTGATCGCCAGATCGGTCACATCCGCAACCTCGGCATGCAAGAGCACGCTGCGCCGGTCGAGCAGCACCACGGCCTCGGTTTCCTGCAACAGTTCGGACAGAACCGGCTGCACCACGCGCATGAACTGGAGCGGCGCCAGATCGCGGCGCCGCTCCAGCTCGCGCGACATGCGCTCGCTGTCCTGCCGCAACCGCGTGACCTTGGCATCGAAGGCATCGGCCATCTCCCGGAACGCCTCCGGGTCGGTCTCGCTGCGCGTCTCGGTGAGAGATTTCTCCTCGGCCTCCAGATCGCTGGCGACCCGCTCATTATAGGCAATCAGGCGATCGCGCTCTTCCTGAATCTCGCGCTGCAACCGCTGGCCATACTCGGTTTCGCTCAGCAACCGCTCGGCGTCGATCACAATCACGTCGCTGGTGACCACGCCAAGCTGCTGCGCTACCGCCCCCTGCGGTACACCCAGCCCGAGGGCGATGATCAGCCCGGCCCAGAACAGCCCGGCGCGCATTCTCAGAATTCCGTTCTGACCGTCAGGTTGAACGTCTGCTCCTCATCCCCCGGCTCGGATTTGAGCGCGTTGGAAAAGTTCATCCGGATCGGGCCGAACGGCGAGGTCCAGAAGATCGAGAACCCGATCACGTGGCGCGGCTCGAACCCGGTGGAGCTGAGCGGGCCTGTGGCCGCCCCCTGATTGTCAATCCCCCAGATCGACCCGATATCGTAGAACGCACCACCGGTGATCCCGTATTCATCGGGCAGGCCAAGGGGGAATTCCGCCTCGAATTTGAGCGCCGCGAAGTAATCGCCACCCAGATGCTCGCTGCCTTCGATCGGACCCATGCCATTGGGCTCGAAGCCGCGCATGATCTGATCGTTGAACCGGTTGATGAAACGGCTGTTCTGCCCGTTCGAAAAGCTGATCGCGCCGCCTTCGAGGATCGCGCGCACGGTCACTTCCTCGTTGAAGATGGTGCGCTGCCCGACAATCCGCGCAGTGGTCTTGACGAAGTCGTTGTCACCGCCCAGCCCTGCGAATTCCTGACCGAAGGAGAGCAGCACACCGGCATCGGGATTGAGACCTGTGCGCCGCGTGTCAAAGGAATATTCATAGCCGATGGCACTGGTCCACAGATCACCCTGCGCAACCTCTGCCGCAAGAATGCCGGAGGTGCCGTTATAGTCGCTCATGTCCTCGTAACGGGCATTGTAGAACACCCCGAGGCGGCTGTTTTCACCAATCGGGAAGGTCAGGCTCGGGCGGAATGTCCCGATCGCGGTGTCGAAAAGCGAGTTGTCGCTTTCGGTTTCCACGAAGGCAAAATCGAGCCCGAGCGCCACATCGCGGCTGAGAAAGGCGGGCTCGACGAAGCTCAGGTTGTAATTGACCCGGTCCGCACTGGCCAGAATGTTGGCGGTCAACTCCTGCCCGCGTCCGATGAAGTTGCGCTCGGAAAAGCCAAGCTGGAGGCCGAGACCCGAATTGGTCGAGAAGCTGGCCCCGATGGAAACGCTGCCGGTCGTGGTTTCCTCCACGTCGGTTTCGATCACCACCTGATCGGGGCGCGATCCCTCGCGGGCATTGACCTCCACATCGCTAAAGAAACGCAGCGCGCGGATGCGATCGGCGGCTTGCCGGATGGCCCGCGGGTTGAACGGGTCGCCCTCGACCACGTCGAACTGTCGCCGGATCACCCGGTCGAGTGTCGTGGTATTGCCCTCGATGTCGATCCGTTCGACAAACACGCGCGGCCCGCGCTGCAACACGAATTCGATATCGAGCGTCAGATCGCGATCATTGCGCGTCACGCGCGGCTCGACCCGCAGGAAATCAACGCCGTTCTTGATCGCCAGACGCTCCATCCGGGCGATCGAGTTTTCCACCAGCGTCGGCGAATAGACCACGCCGGGCCGGACCTTGAGCGTATCGTCATACCCCTCGGCCTCGACACCGTTATACTCACTGACGGTAGTGATCTCGCCAAAGCGGAACTGCTGCCCTTCCTGTACGTTGAAGGTCACGAAATAGGCGTCGCGCTCGCGGGCGAGTTCGGCATTGGTGCCGGTCACGCGGAAATCCACATAGCCGCGCGAATTGTAGAAATCGGTCAGCACCTGACGATCAAAGTTGATCCGGTCCTCGACAAAGGTGTCACGCTCGATCAGCGCCCGCAAAAGCCCGGTCTGCTTGCTCTCGATCACGCGGCGCAGGCGGCGGTCGGAATAGGCACGGTTGCCGACAAAGCCGATGCGCTGAACCTCGATCTTGCGGCCTTCGAAAATCTCGAACACCAGATCGACACGGTTGTCGCTGCGGCGGATCACCTTGGGGGTGACGCGCGCGGCGATGCGGCCGTTCTGGGCATAGGCTTCGGTGATGATCTGGGCGTCGCGCTCGGCCTGCGTGGGGCTGAACACCTGCCGCGACTGGCTCTGGATGAATCCGGACAGGTCTTCGTCCTTGAGCTTGTCATTGCCCTCGAAGGCGATGCGGTTGACCGTCGGGAATTCTGTCACCCGGATGACCAGGCGGTTGCCCTGCGGCTCGACCTCGACCTCTTCGAACAGGCCCGATCCGAGGATTCGCTGATAGGCGTCGTTGAGTTGCCCGGCGCTGACCGTCTCGCCGCGCGCGATCCCGGCAAAGGAGAGGATCGTGCCCGCCTCGATCCTCTGATTGCCCTCGATGGCGACCGTGGAAAAGCGGTAGGATTGCGACTCGGCCGGGTCCGGCGCGATCAGTGTCAGCACCATCATCGCCAGTGCCACAAAACCGCCAAAGGCGCGCATCCCCACCGTCGGCATCGGCCGACCCGTGTCACAATCATTCATTGGTCAAACCCAGTCAGACATCCCATTGACCGAAGTCACTACCCGGTCTGTCTGGGCTTGTCAAAACGCGAGTGCACGCTTGTCTCAGAGCGTGCCCAAATAGCCCGCGGCAAAGAGCGCGAGCGCAAGCGTCGTGACATAGAGCAGCAGATCGACATTCATGCTGATCAACACGCTCAGTCCGCGATATCCGTTCATGATATGTTGCATCCTACGGTCCCCCGCTTTGCTGAGTCGACCTCTGGTATGCCTGCTCAGCTGGGCGATTTCTGGCGTAGAATGTGGCGAAAAAAGGACAATTGATGCGCCGGGCGCAGTCCCGACTCAGCGCGTCTCCATGAATCGCCGCAGCCGCTCCAGACCGTCCTCGATATCCGCCGTGGCGCGGGCATAGGAAAACCGAAGCGTGCCCGCCCCGCGCACCGGGTCGAAATCGAGCCCCGGTGTCACCGCCACCCCGGCCCGTTCCAGAATTTCGGCGGCAAAGGCGCGGCTGTCATCGGTCAGGTGGCTGACATCGGCATAGACGTAGAACGCCCCGTCCGGCGGCGCGATGCGGTCGAACCCGGCACGCGGCAAGCCCTCCAGCATCAGCGCGCGGTTGCGCCGATACACCGCCATGTTCGCCTCAAGCTCCTCTCCGCACTCCATCGCCGCAAGTGCGGCCACCTGGCTCGCATGCGGCGGGCAGATGAACAGGTTCTGCGCCAGCCGCTCGACCGTGCGGATGTGATCCTCGGGCACCACCATCCAGCCCACCCGCCAGCCGGTCATCGAGAAATATTTGGAAAACGAGTTGATCACGTAGCAATCGTCAGTGATCTCCAGCGCGCTCACGGCGCGCGCCTCGTATTCGATGCCGTGGTAAATCTCGTCGCTGATGAAACTCGCCCCGGCCGCCCGCGCCGCTCCGATCAGCGCCCCGAGCGTATCCCGGCCCAGCATCGTCCCCGTGGGATTCGCCGGGCTCGCCACCATCAGCCCGCGCAAATCGCGCCCCGCCAGATCGTCCGGCACCGGTTGCAGGCGGTTTTCCGCCACCGTCTCGATATCCACCGCCTCCAGATCGAGGGCGCGCAGGATCTGGCGATAGCTGGGATAGCCCGGCGCACCGATTCCCACCCGGTCGCCCGCATCGAAAAGCGCCGTAAAGGCCAGGATGAACGCCCCCGAAGAGCCCGGCGTGATCACCACCCGATCCGGGTTCAGATCAACGCCGTACCAGTCCTGATAAAGCCGCGCGATCCTTGCCCGCAACTCCGGCAGGCCGAGCGCCACGGTATATCCCATTGACTCGCGCTCCATCGCGCGGACCAGCGCGTCGCGCGCACCTTTCGGTGCGGGCGTGCCCGGCTGGCCCACCTCCATGTGGATGATCTGCCGTCCTTCGGCTTCGGCACGACGCGCGGCCTCCATCACATCCATCACAATGAAGGGGGCGACCTTGGACCGGGTTGAGTTCCGCATTACATTCTTCCTAAGCTGAGGGCACACGCCCTCTCTTCACGTCGAAAGGCAGGCCAGGTCAATGCAGCTCCTCCGATTTCTCGCGATATCGCTGATCCTGAGCGTCACGCTCGCGGTCCCGGCCCGGGCGGTCACGCTGCTGCGCGATCCTGATATCGAACATGCCCTGCGCGAACTGTCCGCCCCGGTGCTGCGCGCCGCCGGCCTCAACCCGGCGCGGGTCGATATCCTCGTGATCGACGCGCCCAACATGAACGCCTTCGTGATCGACGCCGACAGTATTTTCATCCATTCCGGCCTGCTCCTGCGTATGCAGACTCCGGCCATGCTGCAGGCGGTGATCGCTCACGAGGCCGCGCATATCGCCAACGGCCACCTGATGCGCCGCCCGATCAATGCCCGCAACGCGCGCAACGCCGCCGCCCTCGGCACCGCACTCGCCGCCGTCGCCGGGGCGGCGACGGGCAGTGGCGGCTTTGCCGCCGGGGCCGCGGCGGGCATCCAGGGGGCGGCGATGCGCAGCTTCTTCGCCCATACCCGCGCCGAAGAGAACGCCGCCGATTCGAGCGGCATGCGCTTTCTGCACGCCGCCGGGATCGATCTCAACGGTGCGGTGCAGGTGATGGACCTCTTTCGCGGGCAGGAATCGCTCGCGGCCTCCCGGCAGGACGCCTATGCCCGCACCCATCCCCTGTCGCGCGACCGCTATCGCCGGGTCCGGGCCCTCGCCGATGCACAGTCCCGAACCACCGCACCCGACCCGCAGGCAAGCTATTGGTTCGCCCGCGCCAAATCCAAGCTGTCGGCCTTTCAGCGGTCGCCCAAATGGACCCTCACCCGCGCCGGCGAATACGGCTACGAGGACGTCAGGCTGATGCGCCAGGCGATCGCGCATCACCGCAATGCCGACCTGCGCCGCGCGCTCGCCGCCATTGACGGGGCCGTGGCCCGCCGCCCCGACGATCCCTTCCTGCACGAATTGCGCGGCCAGATCCTGATGGAAAGCCGCCAGATCAAGCCCGCCGTCGCCGCCTATGCTCGGGCCACCAATCTCGCCCCGCGCAACGCGCTGATCCTCGGCTCCTACGGGCGTGCGCTGCTGGCCGACGGGCAGGTGCAGAAGGCCGCGCAATTTCTCGAATCCGCCCGCAGCCGCGATGGCCGCGACTTCCGCGTGCTGCGCGATCTCGCACAGGCGCAGGCCCGTCTCGGCAATAACGGCATGGCCTCGGTGCTCACGGCAGAGCGTTATGCGATGGCGGGTCGGTTGAAAGATGCTAAGATCCACGCCGAACGCGCCTCGGGCCTGCTGCCGCGCGGGTCAGCCGCATGGCAACGCGCGCAGGATGTGCTACACGCGGCCAAGACCGCAGAATAACGGAGTATGACCCAGTGATTCGAAGCCTTGTCGCCGCCGCCGCCCTTAGCCTGCCTTTGGCCCTGCCCGCCCAGGCCCTCGACCTCGACAACCTGACCGAGGCCGAGCGCGCCACGCTGCATGCCGAGATCCGCGCCTATCTGCTGGACAACCCCGAGGTGATCATGGAGGCCGTGGCCGTGCTCGAAGAGCGTCAGGCCGAAGGTCAGGCGCAGGCCGATATCGACCTCGTGCGCGCCAATGCCGACGCCATTTTCAACGATGGTCACTCCTGGGTCGGCGGCAATCCCGAGGGCGACATCACCCTCGTCGAGTTCATGGATTACCGCTGCGGATATTGCCGCCGCGCCGTGGATGAGGTCAACGGCCTGCTCGAAGAGGACGGCAATATCCGCTTCATCGTCAAGGAATTCCCCATCCTGGGCGAGGACTCGGTGCTGGCCTCGCGGTTTGCCATCGCCACGCAGCAGGTGGCCGGAGACGAGGCATACAAATCCGTGCATGACGCGCTCATGGCCTATAACGGCACGATGAACGACACCGGGTTCACCCGTCTGGCCGACTCCCTCGGGCTCGACGCCAATGCCATCGTCGCGGCGATGGACAGTGACGCCGTGTCCAAGGTGATCGCCGCCAACCACGCGCTCGGCCAGCGGCTCCAGATCAGCGGCACGCCGTCTTTCGTGATGGGCGAGCAGATGCTGCGCGGCTTCCTGCCACAGGATGCGATGCAGTCCATCGCCGACGACATCCGCACACAGTAATCCGATGCGCCCGCGCATCTTCGGGGCAGCCCTCCTCGGGGGGCTGCTGCTGCCATACGCTGCGACGGCACAGGACAGCGGTGCGCAATCGCGCCCGCCCCTCGGCAGCGCGATCCGCGACGTGCTCATCGCCACCCCTGAACTGATGTCTGGAATAACCGGCCTGCCGCGCGCCGCCCCCGACCTCTACGGCGAAGAGGCCGAGCGCGACCTCGCCACGCTCGACCGAATGGCGGCACAGCTTTTCAACCCAAACCACCCCGGCTTCGGCCTCTTGGACGCCCCGACGCGCGTGGCGTTCTTCACCGCAGAGAATTGCCCCGACTGCACCCGTGCCGAGGAGGAGTTGCGCGCGCTTGCCGAACAGCTGGGCTTTCGCGTCGCGGTCTTCGACATCGGCTCCGACGGCGCCCTCGCCCGCAGCCTCGGCCTCGATATGGCCCCCTCTTACGTACTGCCCGACATGATGCTGCGCGGCGCGATGCCTTCCATCGTGCTCGAACGCTACCTGACCGAGTGAACCATCACCTTCATCTTGCCAAAAATATCCAAGGGCAACGCTCGCCTCAGTCCCACCACGGCCCATGATGCAGCCCCACCTGCCCCAGCCGCTCGAACCCGTGATGGCCGAACATGTCGCGCTGCGCCTGGATCATATTGGCGCTGCCATGCCCCAATCGCATGCTGTCATACCAAGCCAGCCCGGCGCTGAGCGCCGGCACCGGGTGGCCGCCATGCACCGCGCTGCACACCACCTGCCGCAGGGCGGGCACACAGCGCGCAAGCGTTTGCGCCAGACCGGGATCGAGGACCAGCTGCCCCTCCGGCAGATCGCCCTCATAGGCGGCCGCGATCTCATCCAGCAGCGCCGAGCGGATGATACACCCCGCCCGCCAGATGCGCGCGATGGTGGCGAAGTCGAGCGACCACTCGTAGTCCTCGGACGCCGCCGAAAGCACCCGAAAGCCCTGCGCATGGGACAGGATTCGCGCCGCCAGGAACGCCTCGGCCAGAACCTCCGAACTGGCCTCCACCGCGCTCACCGCCCCGCCGAGCACCGCCTCGGCCCGCTGCCGTGTGCCTTTCTCCGATGACCAGCCACGCGCGCCCACGGCGGCCTCGATCATGCTCGCGGATTGCCCCATCCGCAGCGCCTCGATCACGGTCCAGCGGCCGGTGCCCTTCTGGCCCGCCGCATCCTTGATCACATCGATCATCGGATGGCCCGTCTCGGGATCGGCATAGCCGAGCAGGTCTGCCGTGATCTCCACCAGGTAAGAGCGCAGCGGCCCGGCATTCCACGCCTCGAACAACGCGCCGATCTCACCAGGCGGCAGCGCCATGCCGTTGCGCATCAGGCTGTAGATCTCCGCGATCACCTGCATGTCGGCATATTCAATGCCGTTATGCACGGTCTTGACGAAATGCCCCGCCCCGTCGGGGCCGAGATGGGCCACGCAGGGGCTGCCCTCGTGACGGGCCGCGATGGCGGTGAGGATCGGCGCGATCCGCGCCCAGGCCTCGGCGCTGCCGCCCATCATCATCGACGGACCATGCCGCGCGCCCGCCTCGCCGCCAGAGACCCCGAGACCGACGTAATACAGACGCGATACCGACAGTTTACCGACCCGCCTTCGGGTGTCGTGGAAATCCGCATTACCGCCGTCGATCACGATGTCGCCAGGCTCCAGAAGCGGAACGACCTGCTCCAGCATCGCGTCCATCGGCGCCCCCGACGGGATCATGAACAGCAGGACACGCGGGCGGTCGAGCGCCGCTATGAATGCCTGCAGGTCCTCATGCGGATAAAGGCGCGCTGCCAGATCGCCCGACTCCTCGATGAAGGGCGCAATCCAGTCGGCCTCGCGGTTGGTCACGGCCACGTCAAACCCGTGTTCCGCCATGTTCAACGCCAATGCGCTGCCCATGGTGCCGAGCCCGTACACTCCGATCTGCGCCTTGCCCATGCCGCCCCCTGCTATCGCTAACGCCATTGCCTCAGGCTACGCCCGGGCGCGCCGCGATTGCAAGCGGATCACGCGGACGGGATCAGACCCCGAGCGTCCAGCGCATGATCGCCTTTTGCGCGTGCAGGCGGTTCTCGGCCTCGTCGAAAATCACCGAGGACGGCCCGTCCATCACATCCGATGTCACCTCCTCGCCCCGATGCGCAGGCAGACAATGCATGAAAAGCGCGTCCGGTTTCGCCTGCGCCATAAGCTTGTCGTTGACCTGATAGGGCCGCAGCATGTTGTGCCGCCGCTCCTTGGTGGACTGGCTGTCATGCATGCTGACCCATGTATCGGTCACAATCAGATCGGCCCCGTCGACGGCCTTGGCCGGGTCACGCTCGATTGTGATGGTGCTGCCCGCCTTGCGCGCGAGACCGATGAATTCCGGCTCCGGATCGAGTTGCATCGGCCCGGTAAAGGTCAGATCGAACCCGAACTGCCCGGCGGCATGCAGGAAGGAGGCGCAGACATTGTTGCCGTCGCCAGACCAGACCACCTTCTTGCCGGTGATGGGTCCGCGATGTTCCTCATAGGTCAGGATGTCGGCCATGATCTGGCAGGGATGGGTGCGGTCGGTCAGCCCGTTGATCACCGGCACATCGGAATATTCCGCCATTTCCAGCAGAACCGATTCGTCGAACGTGCGGATCATGATCATGTCGACATAGCGCGACAGCACCCGCGCGGTGTCTGCAATCGTCTCGCCATGACCCAACTGCATGTCAGCCCCCGACAGCACCATCGTCTGCCCGCCCATCTGCCGCACGCCCACATCGAACGAGACCCGCGTGCGCGTCGAGGGCTTCTCGAAAATGAGCGCCACCATGCGGCCAGCGAGGGGTTGTTCGACATCGGGCATGCCGCGTGGATGTCCATCACGCGCGAGTTTCATGTCGCGCGCCTGATCTATGATCGCCCGCAATTCGGCCGGTTCGGTTTTGTGAATGTCGAGGAAATGAGTCATGTCATGTTTCGCTTTTTTGATTGGGGTCATTTGGGGGCCAGCCCCCAAACCCCCGGAGTATTTCGGCCAAAAAGAAGCTCAGGCGGTTTCCAATGCGCGTGCGGCCGCGTCCAGACGGGTGATCGCCTCGGCGATTTCATCGTCGGTGATGGTGAGCGGAGGCAGCAGGCGGATCACGTTATCGGCGGCGGGCACCGTCACGACCAGCGCGTCATAGCCCGCCTTGACCACATCGGTGTTGCTTGCCTTGCACTCCAACCCAAGCATCAGCCCCAGACCGCGCACGCCGGTAAAGACATCCGGATGCGCCGCGACCAGCCCCTCCAGACGCTGCCGCATCAACCCCGCCTTGCGGTTGACCTCGGCCAGGAACTCCGGCGTGGCCACGTGCTCCACCACAGCACAACCCACAGCACAGCCAAGGGGGTTGCCGCCATAGGTGGAGCCATGCGTGCCCGCCCCCATGCCCGAGGCGGCGCGCTCCGTGGCCAGCACCGCGCCCAGGGGAAAGCCGCCGCCGATGCCCTTGGCGACCATCATGATATCGGGTGTGACGCCAGCCCATTCATGGGCGAAAAGACGGCCCGTGCGCCCCACGCCGCATTGCACCTCATCGAGGATGAGGAGGATGCCGCGCTCATCACAAAGATCACGCAGCCCCTTGAGGCATTGGTCGGGCAGCGGGCGAATGCCCCCCTCGCCCTGCACCGGTTCGATCAGGATGGCGGCGGTATTGTCGTCGATCGCGGCATGGAACGCATCGTGATCTCCCCAGGGCACATGCTTGAACCCGGGCAGAAGCGGGCCGAATCCCTTGGTCATCTTCTCCGACCCGGCCGCGGCGATGCCCGCAGACGACCGGCCATGGAACGAGCCGCCGAAGGCGATGATATCGGTGCGCTCCGGCTGACCGGCGTCGTAAAAGAACTTGCGCGCCATCTTGACCGCCAATTCGCAGGATTCGGTGCCAGAATTTGTGAAGAAGACCGTATCGGCAAACGTCGCCTCGACCAGACGGTCGGCCAGCTCCTGCTGCTTGGGGATCCGGTAGAGGTTCGAGGTATGCCACAGCTTGCCCGCCTGCTCGGTCAGCGCCGCCACCAGATCGGGATGTGCGTGTCCCATGGCATTGACCGCGATCCCCGCGCCGAGATCGAGAAAGCGTCGGCCATCGGTCTCGATCAGCCAGGCGCCCTCGCCTTTGACGAATGAGAGCGGCGCGCGGTTATAAGTCGGCAGGATCGACGGGATCATGGCAGGTTCCTTGTCAACAAGAGGCCCTTTGAGTGCCGCAAGGGCGGGGCCAAGTCAATCTTTTGGGAAAAGTGGCGCGTACGGCGCCGGGATCACGAGGGGACGGGACGTCAGACGCGGGTGCGTCGGCGTCGGATCGGGGTATATGTCGCGCTCGTCATCATGGAACCGCTCTTAGCCGGTTTCGCCCGTCAGGGAAAGCGGAATGTCGCGCGCCGGGGCTGCCTCCACCGCTATGCGCGCCGCACCCAGCCTCGGATGCAGGTGCCGCGCCAGATGCCAGCAGGACAACAGCCCGACGCCGGTCAGCGCAAAAATCCCCGGCAAAGGGGCCACCAGCAGCACCAGCCACGCCGCCCCCGGTGTCATGATCCCCGACACATCGCGAAAACTGGCATAGATCGCCGACATCTCCGTGCGCTCCGACGGCTTGACGGCCATCAGGAACGGTAGACCCGCAGACACATCGAGCAGCACGAGAAACACCGACGCGAGCGCCAGCCCCGCGACCGTCGCCCAGGGCCAGCCGCTCGCGATGGCCCCCAGCAGGAAAAGCAGTCCGGACACCGCGAACCCCACCCGCACCGCCCGCCGGATCGACCGACGCTGCATCCAGCGCAGCATCAAAGGTGTCACGAACAGCATCCCGTTCGAGGCCGAGAGCAGCATGCCGCCCAGGTCCTCGCTCAAACCCTGCTGCACCGCAAAGATCGGCAAATAAACCACATAAGCCCACCAGCCGCAGGAGCGAATAACCGCGAAAACCCATCCCGCCACCAGCCGCGGCTGCGCGAAAAACCGCGGCAGCCACGCCAGCGGATTGGGCGCCGGAGCCCGCGCGCGGGTGATCAGACGCCCATTGCCAAGCCGCATGTAGAGAAAGAGCACCATCATCGCGAAGGCCGCCACCCCGGCGATCAGGAAAGGCAGCGGTCGCCAAAGCCCCAGAAGGGCAACGCCAAGCCAGGGCCCCGCCGTCCAGCCCGCCGCACTGTAGAACATACGCGAGGTCTCGCACCGGCCGAGATCGGACTTGGCTATGAAATCGAGCACATAGGCGTTGAAGCACACGAAGACTATGACCGTCGCCGCCGTCATCAGCGCCAGCGCCGCGATCATGCCGAGCGCGCCGCCCTGCGCGCCCATCCCGGCCCCGCCCACAAACATCGCGCAGCCCGTAACGTAGATCCAGCGGCGCGGCACATGGCGGGTGGCGAAGGGCACCATCAGCCCGGTCGCCAGCGACAGCAGGCCCACGAGGAAATATACCTCCGACACCAGCGCCGCATCGCGCAGCGCGCGGTACATCTCGAGCGGCATGACCGAAATCAGAATGCCGCGCGCCATCGCCTCGGTGCCCGCCAGCAGGGCAAAGCCCCGGACCGAGGGGGTGGGCGCGTGGCGGAGCCATTCGGGAATGCGGCGGTCATGCATGGGCGGGGGCTTGGATGTTATTTGAGCATGTCTTGCCCGCAAACTGCAGCCCGCGCGCGACCGGGCGCGACATGGCGTCGTTTTCCAGCCATGACACACGCGAATTTGTCGTCGGGTGTCAGGCCGTTACCGCTTGCAGCCCGACATACGGCACGGCAAAGCTACCCCCATGTTCACGCCCCGCGCGCCCAATCCCGGCCTTGCCGCCCTGCTCACGCTTCTGGCCGCCGCATTGCTGGCGGGCACCACGCTGCTGGCCAAGGCGCTCGGAACGCAGGCGCTCGGCCCGCCGCTGCATGCGCTGCAGATCAGTCACGGGCGGTTTCTCTTCGCCTTTCTGGCAATCGCGGTCACGGTCGGCGTTGTGCGACCGGGGTTCACCCGGCCTGACCTGATCACCCATGCGAAACGCTCGGGTCTTGGTTGGGGCGGGGTCACGCTGATGTTCGCCGCCGCGGCCTTCATTCCACTGTCGGACGCCACCGCGATCAGTTTTCTCAGCCCGGTTTTCGCGATGATGCTCGCCATTCCGCTTTTGGGCGAAAAGGTCGGGCGTATACGCTGGAGTGCCGCCGTCATCGCCCTCGCCGGGGCAGCGATCCTGACCCGCCCCGGCGGCGGCGTGATCGAGACTGGCGCATTGCTCGCGCTAGGTGCGGCGGTCTGCATGGGCGCAGAACTTATCTACATCAAACGCCTCTCGGGACGCGAAGGGCCGTGGCAGATCCTGCTGATCAACAACGCCATCGGTCTGAGCATCGCGACCCTTGCCGTGATCTCAGTCTGGGCTGCGCCCACGCCCGCGCAATGGGCCGCCCTCGCAGGCATCGGCTTGCTGATGGCCCTGGCGCAAGCCTGCTTTGTCAACGCCATGGCAAGGGGCGACGCAAGCTTTGTCGCCCCGTTCTTCTACACCGCGCTGGTCTTTGCCGCGCTCTATGACGGGGTGATCTTCGGGGTCCGGCCGGATCGGGTCTCGGTCATCGGGGCGACGGTCGTGCTCTGTGGGGCGGGCCTTCTGGTCTGGCGCGAAGGGCGGCGACGCGCGCCGGTGACGTAACGCAACCTTTGACAAATGCGCCCGGAGTTTGGCTAGACTTGCGACGGAGGGGAAGAATATGCCGCTGAGCATCCTGTTGCCAATGGTCGTTGTGGGCATCGCGGGAATTGCGGTGTTGCTGCATCTGCTTGGCCTGTCGCGCCGCGCGACACTGGCGGACGCGGCGAAGGCAAGGGCGGCATGGCTGCGGGAGTTTCCCACCGATGCGCCGATCCATGTCACGCTCTGCGACAACCGGTCCGCCGCCCTGATCGCAACCGAGACCGGGCGCGGCGTGGTCTGGCCCATGGGCGCGGACACCACGGCGCGTTACCTTACAGGCGCGCGGGTTACCAAAACGAGCAGCGGTCTGCGCCTGGACTTGCCCGACTATACCGCACCACGCATTCACATCGCGCTTGATCCAGACGAGGCCACCGCATGGCAAGACGCGCTGAAGGAGACCGCATGACCGACACCATCACCTTTCCCGACGTGGTGAACTGGGCCGTGCCGCTCTTCATCGCCGCCATTCTCGCCGAATTGCTGTGGATCGTGATCAAGGGTCGGGGCGGGCGCTACGAGACGCGCGATGCGCTGACCTCGCTCATCATGGGGGCGGGCAACGTGGCCTCGGGCATCCTGCTGGGCTTTGTCGCCTACGGCTTCTTCATGCTGCTATGGGAGATCACGCCGCTCGACCTCGGCCCCTCCATCGGCATCATCGCGCTCTGTTTCGTGCTCGACGATCTGCGCTATTACTGGGTGCATCGCTTCGGGCACCGCATCCGTTGGGTCTGGGCCTCCCATGTCAATCACCATTCCTCGCAGCATTACAACCTGACCACGGCGCTGCGGCAGACATGGACAGGCACCTTCACCTTCATGATGGTGGTCCGCGCGCCGCTGATTCTGCTGGGGTTTCACCCGGCGATGGTACTGTTCGTCGGCGGGCTCAACCTCATCTATCAGTTCTGGATTCATACCGAGGCGATTGGCAAAATGCCCCGCTGGTTCGAGGCCGTCATGAACACCCCCTCGCACCACCGCGTCCATCATGGGCGCAACCCGCGCTATCTCGATTGCAATTACGCGGGCGTGTTCATCATCTGGGACAAGCTGTTCGGCACATTCGTGCCCGAACTGGAGGAAGAGAAGGTCGATTACGGCCTCGTCCACAATCTCGGCACCTTCAACCCGATCCGCGTCGCCTTTCACGAGTGGGTGGGCATCTTCCGCGATGCCACGCAGCCGGGCCTGACATGGCGCGAGCGGCTCAACTACTGCATCATGCCCCCGGGCTGGAGCCATGACGGCAGCCGCGAGACTTCGACCGCGATCAAGTCCCGCCATGTGCGCCGGAATCCCGGCCTTGCAGGCACGCCCGGCTTGCCGCCCCTGACCAATCGCCGCTCATAGGATTTTCACGCAACCTCCATGGTTTTGTTATTTGACCGATCATTCCAAACCTGATTACGGTTAACCTGCGCTTTCGCGCCATCACTTACGTTAAGATCCGGGACCGTCGGACTGCTCCAGCAGATGATAGGCCGGATCTTACCCGACACCTTGTGCAAGGCCCATTACTCAGCCTTGTTCAGGGTGTCGGGGATGACGTGCGTTCTGATTGCGGGTGCGCCGTGGTCAAAGCCCGAGGACCCGTAGCGCTGTCGGAGCGATCATGCCCTGGGAAAAGACATATGACGAGGCCACGGTGCTTGAGGCGGCCATGATCGCCTTTTGGACGCGTGGCTATCAGAGCACGTCACTGGCCGATCTCGTGGCCGCGACCGGCCTTAACCGCGGCAGCCTCTATGCAGGCTTTGGCAACAAACGCGCCCTCTTCCTGCGCGCGCTGCGGCATTACGACGACACCTACCGCACCGGTTTTCTTGAGCAGCTCCTCCATGAGCGTAGCCCAGGAGATGCGATCCTCGCCGCGTTCGATGTCGCGGCAGAGGGAAATTCGCAGATGCCGGGCGGTTGCCTTATGATCAATTCCGCCATGGAACTCGCTCCACATGACCCCGAAGTCGCAGCGATAGTAGACGCAAGCATGGGAAAGGTCGAGGCGTTCTTCGCCGAATGTCTTGCGGCGGTCGAAAACCCGCCAGCCGACCCGGTCGAAACCGCGAAAGTCCTGCAGGGATTGCTGATCGGCCTAATGATCATGCGGCGCGCCAATCAAGACAGCCCATCAATTACCGCAATTCTCGCACAGGTGCGCAACCTTGTAGGCTGAGCGCCCTACCACCGCCCCGACATCGCCCGCAGCATGAGCATCAGCCTGCTCCGCACCGGGGCCGGGTCGAGCGTGCCGTCGGCCACCGATGTCGGGCGACGCATTGCCGCGCGCAGGACAGGCCCGGCCTCCCACAAGGGAAAAAGCGCCGGGCCCGCCGCGGATGACACGCCCGCGCGCCCCGCCCGCGCCCGCGTCAGCCGCCGCAAGCCTTCGGCAGCGAGGTCTCGCACCGCCTCGGGGCGTCCGTCGGGCAAGGGCTTGCGCCCCGCCGCCTCGAGCGCGGGGATGGCGCGGAACCAGTTGGCAAGGCCAAGCGCAAAGCCTGCGTCGCGCAGCACGTCCTCCTCGGCGGGGCCAAGCGCCCGCGCCGCCACCCGGATCAGGTTGCCCGATGTGGCCTCGATATAGCGGATAAAATCCGCCTCGTCTTCGAACGGCGCGCGCTCGATATCCCACCGCCGCGCCTCGATCAGGTCAATCAGCAGCCCGGCCCCGTCCGCATCCAGCACCCGCGCCAGCGACGTCACCACCTCGTGCCGCCGCACCGTCCCGCCCGCGCAGATCTCCTCCAGCGCATCGACCCACCATTGCAGCCGCATCTCGGCAATCATCGGCTCTTGCGTGACCCAGGGCGCCCGCGCCACCTCGACATTGAACGCATAGACGGGAAAGAGCACCATGCGCGCTGCGATCGGGGCCGCCATCGCCGCCTGAAACCGAGGCGCATCGGCGCGGCGCACCAGATCGGCACAGGCGATCAGATCGGCGTCGAACGCAGCGCTCAAACCGCCCCCTCATGCACCAGCTTCCAGTTGATCGCGTCGAGCAGCGCCTCGAAACTGGCATCGACGATATTGGGGCTGACCCCCACCGTCGACCAGCGTCGCCCGGCGCTGTCCTGGCTGTCGATGATTACCCGCGTCACCGCCTCGGTACCGCCTTGCGTGATACGCACCTTGAAATCCACCAAGTGCATGTCAGCAATTTGATCCTGATAGGGCCCGAGATCCTTGGCCAGCGCCCGCGCCAGCGCGTTGACCGGCCCCCGGTCACAGCCCTCGGCATCCATCGACTCCGACACCGACAGTTTCTTCTCACCATCGACCTTCACCACGACCACCGCCTCCGACAGGCTCACCATGCGGTCATACTTGTTCTTGCGCCGCTCCACCGTCACCTTGTAGCGCTTGACCTCGAAGAACTGCGGCATCTGCCCCAGTTCCTTGCGCGCGAGGATCTCGAAACTGGCCTGCGCACTGTCATAGGTATAGCCCTGATCCTCGCGCTCCTTGATCACCTCCAGCAGGCGCGCCAACCGCGCGTCACCCGGCGCCACCTCGATACCCGCCTCCGCCAGCCGGCGCCGCAGGTTCGATTGCCCGGCCTGATTGGACATCGGGATGATCCGCGCATTGCCCACGGTCTCGGGGTCGATATGCTCGTAGGTGCTTGGGTCTTTCAGGATCGCGCTCGCGTGCAGCCCGGCCTTGTGGGCAAAGGCCGAGGCCCCCACATAGGCCGCCTGCCGCAGCGGCACACGGTTGAGGATCTCGTCGAGTTGCCGGCTCACCGCCGTCAGGCTGCGCAGCCCCTCTCGGCTCACCCCGATCTCATAGGCATCGGCGTAGGGCGGCTTCAGCATCAGCGTCGGAATGAGCGTGGTCAGGTTGGCATTGCCACAGCGCTCGCCCAGCCCGTTCAGCGTGCCCTGCACCTGCCGCGCGCCCGCATCGACGGCGGCGAGGCTCCCTGCCACGGCATTCTCGGTGTCATCATGGGTGTGGATGCCCAGACGGTCGCCGGGAATACCGGCGGCGATCACCTCACCCACGATGCGCCCGATCTCGGTGGGCAGGGTGCCGCCATTGGTATCGCACAGCACGATCCACCGCGCGCCCGCCTGCATCGCCGCGCGCAGGCACTCCAGCGCGTAATCGGGATTGGCACAGTAGCCGTCAAAGAAATGCTCGGCATCGAACAGCGCCTCGCGCCCCTGCCCGACCAGATGCGCGACGGATTTGGCGATGTTCTCGACGTTTTCCTCCAGCGTGATCCCGAGCGCCTCGGTCACGTGGAAATCATGGGTCTTGCCGACGATGCAGACGGCCTGCGTGCCTGCATTCATCACCGCCGCCAAGACGTCATCGTTCTCCGCCGACCGCCCGGCCCGCTTGGTCATGCCAAAGGCGGTGAGCGTCGCGCGGGTCTGCGGCACCGCGTCGAAAAACGCGCTATCCGTGGGGTTTGCGCCGGGCCAGCCACCCTCGATGTAATCGACGCCCAGCCGGTCAAGCGCCTCAGCGATCTGGATTTTCTCGGGCGTGGAAAAGCTGACGCCCTGCGTCTGCTGCCCATCCCGCAGGGTGGTGTCGTAGAGATAGAGGCGTTCGCGGGTCATGCCGCACCCCGCGCGGAATCAAGGCGCGGTACGCGCCGCCGCGCAGCGCCCGACCGCCCCCCGGGCGGGCGCTTTTGCAACGGTGCAATCCAAAACGACGTCGCAGTAGTCGGCACCATAAAGCGCGCCAAACAAGCGTTGCAGCGCCCCCCCGCGGTCGGGCCCTGCGCGGCAGGCAGGCGGTATGCGGAAAGGCGCATCACTTCAACGCCTCCAGTTTCAAGGGGTCGAAATTTGGGCCCAGTTCCCAAGTTACACCGTCCTTAGTATCATTTATGCTGACACCGGCTTCAAAAAGCGTGTCACGAATTCGATCGGCCACTTCCCACTGCTTGCTTTCTTTTGCCTGCGATCTTTTCGCAATAAGTCGTTCTATCAAACGATAGTCATCTTCGTTATTCCAAAGGATTGAGCCCTTTCTTTGAACCTGTGCAGATTGTGGGTGCTCTGTCTCATAGTAATACTTCTGCAAGTTGATGCCCAAAATCTCTGCTGATGTGAAAAGCAAAAAAAGAGCTTGTGAGTCGCCTTGCTTTCTCCACTGAGAATAAAGCTCATGCAGTTTCGAAATTGCTAAAGGGGTATTGAGGTCGTCTTCTAATGCGTTGATTACGTCAGTAGATATTGGCCAATTGCTATCAACCGCTTTTGGGTATTCCTCAGTTGCAATCGCCCATTTGCGCAGCGTAGCCTCCGCCTCCCGCGCCTTCTCCGCCGTCCAATCCATCGGCTTGCGATAAT
>Ga0209947_1000336_pt1 | contig 29127 bp, 28 predicted proteins | sample SalPonR2_B_D2_MG_FD_185706 | JGI IMG/M metagenome (GOLD analysis project Ga0209947, IMG submission 185706) | Salt pond soil microbial communities from South San Francisco under conditions of wetland restoration - Salt Pond MetaG R2_B_D2_MG... ...
CCGAGACCAGATCACGCAACGCTTCCACGGCGAAGTTCACCGAATCTGCGATGGCACCGGTGACGTCTTCGGTCACCGTGGCTTCAACGGTCAAATCACCATCGGCGAGCGAGCTCATTTCATCGAGCAGCCGCAGAATGGCCTCCTGGTTTCGCTGGTTGACCTTGGCGGTTTCGAGCGCGCGCCTGCGCTGCACCACATATAGGTTGAGGCCGACCAGGAACAGCACCAGAAGTGCAGCGCCGGCCAGCGCGATACCGGCAATCAGCGACGGCCACAGACGACCCTCGCCAAGCGTTGCGTATTCTGTTGCCAGGTCGTTGGCCTGGTTCGTCAGTTCCTGCGAATCGAGGAAGATTTCATCGGCGGCCTCACGTACCTCGAACAGGTCCGAGGAGCCAGCCAGAATGGTGTCCACATCGATCTTGACTTCCTCGTATACCGGCTGGATCTGGGCCAGCGCATCGAGCACCTGCTGGTTGCGCACCGCCGGGATGTTGAGGTCGTCGTTACCGAGAAGCAATCCCTGAAGCACCTGGTCAAACAGCTCGGCTTCACGCGAGAATGCGTCGGCCGAAGTAATCGCGGCACCGCCGCCACCGAGGATTTCGCTGACCCGACGGAGCATGCGGTCGGCAAGCACCAACTGGCGGCTGGCCAGGTAAATCTGGCCCGTCGGTGTGCCGGTCTGAATCATCAGTCGAACTGCCTCGTCGGACAGGCCCTGGAGACGCGGGATGTTGGTGGCGAAGGCGGCCGCTGCATCGGCAAGGTCGAGAACGAGCTGGGAACGGCTGAGGATTCTTTCCGCCTCGGTGTCGATGCCCTGCCAGATCTGCTCCAGGGTCGAGAGGCTGTCGTTGACCGAGGCCGGCGACGGCGGAAGATTGGTTTCAGGGTTGCCGTTGCGAAGCTGACTGATCGATTCGGAAATGATGTCACGCGTGGTGGCAAGCTCGTCGAAGGCGTCGAAGTTGCCCACGGCGGCTTCCCCGGCAGCCTTGGCAAGCTGTTGCGCGCGCACCTGAATTTCGGTCGTCAATGCCAGGTATTGGGTCTCCTGCGCGTTGCGCTGGTTCAGCAGGAAGAAGTTCAATGATACGGCGCCCACCAGCCCGACCAGAACCAGGAACAACAGCACCTGGAACGGTGATAGCCGACGCTCGGTGATAGGGGTTGCTTTGCTGCTCATGCCTTGGCCTCTCGATTCAATGGCTCATTTGTCTGTCTTGTCTCGCCTGCCGGCCGCCGGCCGACTGCGTCGTCATGCCGATCCATCCAGAAACGCCGGGTCGGTCATCAATTGGTTTACGCGGAACCTTCCCCAGCGCTCGTCGCCCTGGGGAAAGACCTGGTCGACCAGGCCCTCCAATGCTTCGTCGTCGGGCCTTTCCTCGACCATCTCGGAAATGCTGAAATGACGCTGGCCGAAGACTTCGTCGACGATAAGACCGAGGTAACGGCCCTGCAGGCGCGTCAATATCAGGCGGGTTCGCGCCGTGATCGGGGTACGTGAACCGTAGAGAAACCAGCCAAGGTCAACGATGGTGACCAGGTTGCCGCGCACGTTGGCCATGCCGAGCAGCCAGTCGCGCGAACCGGGCACGGGCGTGGCCTGAGGCAGGGGCAGGATTTCGTCGACTTCGGTAATGCCCACTGTCAGCCGATGCGAGCCCAATCGAAAAACCACACCGTCCCAGGTGTTGTCTCGATCACGCTGCGAAGATCCGCTGGCGTCGTGCGCAATGCTTCTGCGCTCGAAATCCGTCAGCAGTTCAAACAGGGACTTGGCTGCTCTGGTTACCATCTGGACCTGTCGATCCTCCCTTTACGTGTTTCATGGCCCGGTTTCAACTGGCTGCTTCCCTCATCCAGTAGCGCTGCAACGGCCCGAGCTCTCCCGGGCTTCCATCATGCCGCACTCTTGGCCGGCGCCTTCTCGCGTACGGCTTCCAGCAATTCGTCCTTGGTGAAAGGCTTGGTCAGATAATGGTCCGAGCCGACGATTCTGCCGCGCGCCTTGTCGAACAGACCGTCCTTGCTGGTCAACATGATCACCGGCGTCGATCGAAAATTATCGTTGTTCTTGATGATTGCGCAGGTCTGGTAACCATCCAGACGCGGCATCATGATGTCCACGAAGATCAGGTCTGGATGATGTTCGTGAATCAGTGACAGCGCTTCGAAGCCGTCGTCGGCAGTAAGCACCTCGCATCCTTCCCGTCCAAGCATCGTCTCGGCTGACTTGCGGATGGTTCGACTGTCATCGATGACCATGACCTTGAGCCCCTCCAGACCCGAGACCGGATTGCCGTTGCCGTTATTCATAAGTTCGCTCGCTCATTCAACTGCCTCGCCCCTTCCAATCGTCCAAGCTCATCGTCCGGCGCTTTGCGTGGTTATAGTACATTCTTTTATCCCAAGTCTAAACGCTTGAAACAATTGAATCCAGTGTCCGTGAATCTTTTTTGGCAATGGCGCAACTCCCGCGCACTGATAAACTCTTCCATCAATGCCAAGAGGAGCAGAATCTGTGACGGATAACGCAGTTGTTTTCGTGATGGATGATATAGGCCTCATCAAGCCGGCCAAGGATACGACCTTCGCTCTGATGCTGGAAGCTCAGCGTCGCGGTTTTCCGGTGTGGTACGCCAACGAAGCGGATCTTGTTCTGAGCGGTGGCGAATGCATCGCCAGGCTCAGACAGGTGTTTCTTTCCGACGATGCCTCAAACTGGTTCGACATCAAGTCCGAAACGACGCGGGCATTGGGCGGCGGCGATCTTGTCCTGGTGCGCAGCGACCCGCCGGTGGACGACAACTACGTCTACGCAACGATGATGCTCGACCGCGCCGAAGCCCATGGAGCAAGGGTCGTCAATCGACCTGCCGCATTGCGAGACTTCAACGAAAAGCTTTCGATTTCACGGTTCCCGGAGTTGACGCCGGCCACGCAGGTCGCCACCGACCCGGCGATCCTGCGCGAATTCGTCTGCAAGCACGAACACGCGATACTCAAGCCGTTGGATGGCATGGGCGGGCGCGGCATATTCAAGGCCGGCGCCGACGACCCGAACCTGAACGTGATTCTCGAGACTCTGACCGGGGACGGCGCACACCCGGCCATGGCCCAGGAGTTTCTGCCCGGCATCGCGGAAGGCGACAAGCGCATTCTGATGATTCACGGTGAACCGGTGCCGTACGTGCTCGCGCGCATCCCCGGCGGCTCCGATTTTCGCGGCAACCTTGCCCGTGGCGGGCGTGGCGAAGGGCAGCCGATCAGCGACGACGAACTGCGAATCGCACGCACTGTCGGACCGGTGCTGGTGGAAAACGGCATCGAGTTCGCCGGTCTGGACGTGATTGCCGGCAAGCTCACGGAGATCAACGTAACCAGTCCGACGTGCGTTCGTGAACTCGACACGCAGTTCGGGATCAATATAAGCGGAATGCTTTTCGACGCACTCAGCAAGAAATGACGACCAAGCCGGCTGTACCCGCAAGAACGGAGACCGAAACCCTGGTACTCGCGCTGGTGCTGGCACTGGCGCTGCACGTCGCAGTCATCACCCAGCTTCATTTCGACTGGATCAACACCGCTGTCGAATCGCGCGCACCGGACCTCGACGTGATTCTGGTTGACTGGGCCAGCGAGCAGGCGCCGGACGAAGCCGACTTTCTGGCCCAGGCCAACCAGACCGGCGGCGGCGACAATCCGGAGCTCGAGCGGCCTTCAGCCCCGCCGCCAAGCAAAGCCGCCGGCAATCCGGAACCCCAGCCGGAAGCATCCACCCAGCCCCAACCTGAAGCCGACCCCGCGACGCAGACGGTGCTGGCCCGTGAGGCCGACACACCGGACTTGACCCAGATCGAACGACCTCCGGCCGAGGACGAGTCGCTGCCCGATGCCCGTCAGCTACTGCACCAGGCGCGAACCATCACCCAGGCCGCACCGGATCCTCTGGCACTTGAGCGCATTGTTCCCAAACGGCCGCGGCGCAAGTTCATCACTGCCAACACCCGGGAACATCTATATGCCAGCTACATGCGCGCCTGGGTCGCCAAGGTCGAGCGCGTCGGCAATATGAACTATCCCGAACAGGCACGCCAACGCAACCTCGAGGGCAGTCTGGTACTCGGCGTGGACGTACTCGCCGACGGCTCGATCGAGCGCGTCCAGGTGCTGCGATCTTCCGGCTACGACCTGCTCGACGAGGCCGCCGTGCGCATCGTTCGCCTGGCCGCACCGTACGCCGCGCTGCCACCCGATGTGCGCGAGGAGACCGACATCCTCACGATTACCCGGACCTGGCAATTTTCCGCGCGTACGGGTTTGAACTAAGTTTATTTGTGCAGAAAGGCGCTTTCGCAGCGCCCTTGCGGCCGCTTGATTGATTTGCGGGTACACGCACCCGCAAGCGGGCCGCGGCTGCACTCGCGATTTTCGGCGCATGTCCGCGCTTGTCGTGACAATCGGCTCCGCTTCGCGCTGGCGCTGAACGCGCCGACTGCGGGCGGTTGCCTGGAAAGTGCCGGGGCCGGGGCCGCGACCGGACTCATTCTCTCCGATCGACCCGCTCATCTTGCATCGGCAGCGCTCCAACCCGATATAACGATTCATCTGAAAGCCTTGGTAGTATCATTACAGACGTGACCTATTTCGACCAACAACTTCTGATCGCAATGCCCGGGATGGAAGACCCCAACTTCGATCACGGCGTGACCCTGATGTGCCAGCACAACGAGGAAGGTGCGCTGGGCATCACGATCAATCGCCACTCGGAGCTCACGCTGATGGACGTGCTCGCCCAACTGGAAATCCGTTGCAGTGACGAGACCATCGCCAATCAGCCGGTGTTGCAGGGCGGGCCCGTGCAACAGGAACGCGGCTTCGTGCTGCACTCCGATGACGGGCAGGACGACGACCAGTGGGAAGCCACCACCCGGGTTGCGCCGGGCGTCATGGTCACGACCTCCCGCGACATCCTGGAGGCCATCGCCGAGCATCGCGGGCCATCCAAATACGTGGTAGCCCTGGGCTATGCCGGGTGGTCGGCCGGCCAGCTCGAAGACGAACTCAAGGACAACACCTGGCTCAACACGGCAGCCGATTCGACGATCATTTTCGATTTGCCGATCGACGACCGCTGGGCGCGGGCCGTGGCTTCCCTCGGCATCGACGCGGCCACGCTGCAGCCCATCGGCGGGCATGCCTGAACGCGCTACATCAGTCGTAGTCCTGGGCATCGATTTCGGCGCGCGTCGCATTGGCGTGGCCACCGGCAACACGCTGACCGGAACCGCGCGCCCGCTGAGTACGGTACATCACGACGGCACGCCGGCTGAAGATATCGATCGCATCATCCAAAGCTGGAAGCCCGGCTGTATCGTGGTCGGTCTGCCGCTGGCGGCCGACGGCGCCGAGACCGAAAGCAGCCGCGCCGCCCGACGATTCGCCGCCGATCTGCAGACCCGTCATCCTGGACTTGAAATCAGTTTCCAGGACGAACGCTACAGCAGCAGGATGGCCGACGCCCAGTTTGCCCAGGCCCGCCGCGACGGGCACGCCCGCCGGCGCGACGCCCGCAATCTGGACAGCGTGGCCGCCGCTATCATCGTCGAATCCTGGCTGGCGGCAAATGCCCCCGCCAACCAAGCAGGGCTCGGGTCATGACCCGTCACCTTCTCGACATCGAGCACCTTGACCGGGTCGACATCATGTCACTGCTGGCACGCACCGGCGAACTGGCAACGGGCGCGGTCTGCGGCACACGCGTCGGCGCCGTTGCCAACCTGTTCCTGGAGCCCAGCACGCGCACCCGCGTATCCTTCCAGATTGCAGCCCGTCGACTCGGCCTGGACGTCGTCAACATCGAGCAGCAGCATTCGTCGGCCAGCAAGGGCGAAAGTCTCATCGACACTGCCCGTACGCTTGCCGCGATGGGCATTCGGGCGATCGTACTGCGCCATACCGAGAATTTTGCCGCCTCGGGTCTGGCCTCGGCGCTGGCCGGCGGCAACGTCGGCATCGTCAATGCCGGCGATGGACAGCATGCGCACCCCAGCCAGGCGCTGCTGGACGCGGCGACGCTTGCGCACGCCGGGTTCGAATGGTCCGGTCTGAAACTGGCGGTCATCGGCGACATCCGGCACTCGCGGGTTGCACGCTCCGATATTGCACTGCTATCGCGCCTGGGCGCGGCCGAAATCCGGATTGCCGGACCGGAAGAGTTCATGCCGGATGCCGGCGAGTTGCCCGAAGCCATGCGCATGTCCGAGATCGAGGCCGCCCTGGACGGCGTCGACGCCGTGATCTGTCTTAGAATTCAGCGCGAGAGAATGGCCGCCAGCGGCTATCCCGACGGCGCGGCATTCCACGCACGCTGGGGCCTGACGGCCGAACGGCTTGCCGCCATGCCGGACCACGCGAGATTTCTGCACCCCGGTCCGGTCAATCGCGACGTCGAGATCGCCGACGCGCTGGTCGACTCGCCGCGCGCGCTGATTCTCGAGCAGGTGCGGATCGGGGTTCATCTGCGTACGGCGCTGTTCGAGTGGTTGATCGACGCCGCTTGACCTCAATATCCGAAGTCGAAACACTTTTCCCGGAAAATGAATGGAAATGATCGAAATTACCGTCAACGGCGAACCGCATTCGCTACCCGAAGGCCTGACCGTGGAAGCAATGCTGGAGCGACTCGGCTACGGCACCAAACGCGTGGCTGTGGAACGCAACGGTGACATCGTGCCGCGCAGCCTGCACGCCGAACACAGGATTCAGGTGCAGGACAGGATCGAAATCGTACACGCCATAGGCGGAGGCTGAACAACGTGCAGCAAGATACCGCAACACAATCCGAGCAGGGCGTCGCGCAAAACGCCGACTCACCGCTGGTCATCGCGGGCCGGTCCTATCGATCACGCCTGCTGACCGGCACCGGCAAATACCGCGACCTGGAAGAAACGCGCCTGGCCACCGAAGCGGCGGGTGCCGAGATCGTGACCGTCGCAATTCGCCGCAGCAACATCGGTCAGAACCCGGACGAGCCCAGCCTGCTGGACATACTGCCGCCTGACCGCTACACCATCCTGCCCAACACCGCCGGCTGCTACACGGCCGACGACGCCGTCCGCACCTGCCGCCTGGCACGCGAACTGCTGGAAGGTCACAACCTGGTCAAGCTCGAGGTTCTGGGCGACGAGAAGACGCTTTTCCCGGACGTCACCGAAACCCTGAAGGCGGCCGAAACCTTATTGGCCGATGGATTCGACGTGATGGTCTATACCAACGACGATCCCATCCTGGCGCGTCGTTTCAGTGAGATGGGCTGCTGCGCCGTCATGCCGCTGGCCGCTCCGATCGGATCCGGGCTGGGCATCCAGAACCGCTGGAATATTCTTTCGATCGTCGAGGAAGCCAGCGTACCGATCCTGGTAGACGCCGGCGTGGGTACCGCCTCGGATGCCGCCATCGCCATGGAACTGGGTTGCGACGGCGTATTGATGAACACCGCGATCGCCGGCGCCCGCGAGCCGATCGCAATGGCACGCGCCATGCGGCTGGCGATCGAGGCCGGACGTCTGGCATATCGTGCCGGCCGCATCCCGCGCAAGCGCTATGCCTCGGCTTCTTCACCGATCGAGGGCACATTCTTCTGATGCCCGATGACGGCCACTCGCTTCACGATTCCGACTCGCGGCACCACCGTCGTGTCCGAAGTTTCGTGCGGCGGCCAGGGCGGCTCACGCCAGCCCAGCAGCGTGCGCTGGCAGGCCTGCTTCCCGCCTTTGAAATACCGCCCGAAGCGGATGATGTTTCGAGCGCATTCGATTGCCAGCAGCCGCTGATCGTCGAGATCGGCTTCGGCAACGGCGAAGCGCTGGCCTGGATGGCTTCGGCCGAGCCGGGCAAGAACTTCATCGGCATCGAGGTCCATGAACCGGGTGTCGGAAGACTCCTTCGCGATATTCACGGCAAGGGGCTGACCAACGTGCGCGTTTCGATGCGCGACGCAGTCGAGGTACTGACCGGTCAGGTCTCCGCCGGTGGTTTGAGCGAAGCGCGAATCTACTTTCCCGACCCCTGGCCCAAGAAACGCCACCACAAACGGCGCCTCGTGCAGGCCGGTTTCATCGACATGCTCGCCGACCGCATTCGACCCGGAGGCCTTCTGCACATGGCAACCGACTGGCAGCCCTACGCCGAATGGATGCTCGAACGGCTCGAGCCCAGCGCGCACTTCGAAAACCTCGGCAACCCGTTCGTCGAACGCCCGACATGGCGACCGCAAACGCATTTCGAAAGGCGAGGCGAGCGCAAGGGGCACGAGATTGCCGACCTCTTGTATCGCCGAGTTTGAAGATTTCCAATGCCGTCGACCGCTTGACGGTCAACACCGCTTGAGGTATAACGTTTTCGTGCCTACAAAAATTTAACAACCACGGCACCGTTCCACCAGCTGGAAAGAGCATCATCCGGTTTGGGGCAAAAGCGACCTTCGGGTCGCTTTTTTTTTTGCTTGTATATTTATGCAGGAAGGCCCTTCGGGCTCTTTGGTGGGGCCGTCCGGCCGCCCGAATAATTCGCGGGTACACGCACCCGCAAGCGCGGCCGCGGCTGCATTCCCCCGTTGCCGCGCATGTCCGCGGTTGTCATACAAGCGTCTCCGCTTCGCGCTGGCACTGGACGCGCCGACGCGCAAGAATGCGGACGCCGCAGATTGACCTGCCCCGGTTCCGGCCCCATAATCCTGGTATATCAGCTGTTTGATGGATACCCATGGATCACGACGAGACAATCAATTTCACCGATTCCGCCGCGCGCAAGGTGCGCGAACTGACGCTGGCCGACGGCAATCCGGACCTGAAGCTGCGCGTCTACATCACCGGCGGCGGCTGCTCGGGCTTTCAGTACGGCTTTACCTTCGACGAGAAAGCCGATGAAGACGACATCCGGGTCGAGCGGTCCGGTGTGGAATTGCTGGTCGATCCCTTGAGCTTTCAGTATCTCGAGGGCTCGGAAGTCGACTACAGCGAATCGCTTCAGGGCGCGCGCTTCGTCATCCGCAATCCGAATGCGTCGACCACATGCGGCTGTGGCTCGTCGTTTGGGATCGCCTGATCCCGGCAGGGTTGACACGACGATCCGACCGGCGCTAAAACAGGACAACCTCATCGAAGCGGTCCGCTCTGAGCCCGGCTGAGACTTGAAGATACTTTCACTACTGCTGGCCTTCGCCGCCAGCCACTATTGGCCGGCGGCATCCAGGCTGCGGCGCTTCGAGTGGCTGCTGGCCGGTGCGGCGCGCAGCAGCGACCGGGGACCGCACTGGCTGCCGGTCGCGCTACTCACCGCGAGCGCTCTGATCATCGGCGGGCTGGCAACCGCAATTGCGGCCTCGATAGCCGGGCTCTTCGGCCTTCTGCTGCTCGGTCTGGCCACGGTGCTCTACACCCTTGGACCCGAACACCTTGACCGCGATATCCGAATGGCGTCGAATCCCGGCGAGCCTGAAAAGCAGCAAGTCGCACTCGAGCGGCTTTTGCTCTCGCCCGGCTCCAGCGGCTCCGAGGCCGCCGCGGCATCGCTGCACGCGGCGCTGGCGCGCTGGTTCGGCATTGTCTTCTGGTTCGTCGTTCTGGGCGTTCCCGGCGCATTGCTCTATCGTAGCCTGCGGGAAGCGCACCATGCCGCCAGGTTCGAACCCGGAGAACGCGCCTGGATGGGCCGCGTATTGGGCTGGATGAACTGGCCGGTCGTGGCGCTGATGACCGGCGCCATCGCACTGATGACAGACTACGACCGGGTCAAGGCGGCGTTCGACGCGCGCGAGGATCGCTGGCAATTGCCGGTAGCCCTGCTCGACGACCTGGCCCGTGCGCTGTGCGATCCGGCAGATGACCTGGCCGAAGGCCTGGCCGACGGCCGCCGACTTGCCTGGCGCGCGCTGGGTATCTGGTTTGCCGTGCTCAGCCTGTTGCTGCTGGCCGGGTTGCTTTCCTGAAGAACACCCGACATCCCGAGATTGGAGATTTTATGCGAAGCATCGTTTCCGTTTTGCTGTGTGTACTGGCGACCACTGCCGGCGCCGAAACCTGGGTGCGCTGCGGCGACTCGGTGGACGTTGCGGAAGGCACGCTCACCGGCGCCGTGACACTGGTCGTCATCGACGAGCGCATCGACCGAGTGGTCGAAGGCCACCCCGAAGCGCGAACAGATGCCGAGTTCGTGGACGTCACCGGACTGACCTGCCTGCCAGGCCTGATGGACATGCACACCCACCTGACCTCGCAGTCCAGCCCCACTCGCTACAGCGAGGCGTTCACCCTCAACGAGGCCGACGTGGCGCTGAAGTCCACTGTCTACGCTCGCCGCACGCTCGACGCCGGATTCACCACGGTTCGAGACGTCGGCGACTCATTCAATGCAAGCATCGCCCTGCGCGACGCGATCGAAGCCGGGGACATCGTCGGGCCACGCATCTTCACGTCAGGCAAGTCGTTGGCCACCACCGGTGGCCACGCCGATCCGACCAACGGCTGGCGCGCCGACCTGATGGGCGCGCCGACGCCCCGCGACGGAGTACTCAACGGTATTGCCGAGGCACGCGAAGCGGTCCGTCAACGCTACAAGGACGGCGCCGATCTGATCAAGATTACCGTCACCGGGGGCGTGCTGAGCGTGGCCAAGAGCGGGCTGGCGCCGCAGTTCCGGCCCGACGAGGTGCAGGCCGTGATCGAGACGGCCGCCGATTACGGCATGCACGTCGCCGCCCACGCGCACGGCAAGGAAGGCATGATTCGTGCGATAAAGGCCGGCATTCATTCGATCGAGCACGGCACGATGATGGACGACGAGGTCTTCGAACTGATGAAGGAACACGGCACCTGGTACGTGCCGACGATCATGGCCGGCAAGTTCGTCGCCGAAAAGGCCGAGATCGACGGCTACTATCCGGACCTGGTCCGACCCAAGGCGCGGATGATCGGACCGATGATCCAGGAGACGTTCGAGCGCGCATGGCGGGCCGGAGTCAAGATCGCCTTCGGCACCGATTCGGGCGTCAGCATGCACGGCGACAATGCCGAGGAATTCGCCTTCATGGTTGAAACCGGCATGTCACCGGGCGATGCTATTCGAAGCGCAACCGTCAATACCGCCGAACTGCTCGGAATATCCGACCGGGCCGGCACGCTGGACGCCGGCAACTGGGCCGATGTCATCGCGGTGGCGGGGAACCCGCTCGAAGACATCTCCCGGCTGGGCGAGGTCGCATTCATAATGAAGGCAGGGCGAATCCACAAACACCGGTAATCGACTTTTTCGGCGCTCGGGACACGCACCGGCCACTGGCCGCACGCCATCTGAAAGTGTGATCAACAACTCGTTGGCACGGCATCGAAGTGCTTGAATTCCCGGAGTGGCTCGCTTATAGTGAAATTCGAATTTGTCGGTTGATGCCAAGGGGTTGCAAGATGTCGGATTCGCTGACCCGTATGCGCATAGCGCTGCGCGCGGAAGGGGTCGACGAAGACCGTTGCAAGAGCCTGCTGTTCTGGGCGCGCGCGTTTCTGACATTCTGCAATAACGACGATCCCGAGCGGCTGGATCGGAACGACGTCGAAGGATTTCTTGCGCACGCATCGGAACAACGATTTGCGGGTCGTCCATCTCGTAACCGCGCCCTTGAGGCCATCGAATGGTTGTTCCGGTCCACGCCCGACGGCCCTCCGGCCTGGCTGAAGATTCTCATCGAGGAGCGTCGACGGGACGCCACACCCAATATTCTCTCCCAGAGCGAAGTCCGCCGGCTGCTCGCGCAGCTCAAAGGGGGAAGCTGGCTGGCGGCTGCGCTGATCTACGGCACCGGCATCCGGCTGCTGGAGTGCGTGCGCTTGAGGGTGCAAGATATCGATCTGATACAGAACAGGTTGACCGTGCGCGACAGCGCCGGCAAAGTCACTCGGCGACTCCCGCTTCCTGAAAACATTCAGACGCGGCTTCAGGAGCACCTCGAAGATCTCCGGCTCGCCCACATCCGCGACATCGTCGAGGGTAACGGCAGTGCAACGCTTCCTCCTGTAGTTGCAGCCCGTTCACCCAATGTGGCGCGAAACTGGGGGTGGCAGTACCTCTTTCCACAACGTCTGGAACACGACCGGACCGGCGCACCGGCGCATGCCCCGGCAACGATCATTCATCACGTCGATCCGCAAACGCTGCACCGAAAGTTCGAGCGTGCGGCACTGGATGCCAGCATCTATCGCCGGGTCACCGGCCACGTGCTGCGCAACAGCTTCGCCCTGCACATGATTCAGCGCGGTGTCTCGGTCAAGCGCGTCGAGCGAATTCTCGGCACCCGAGCGGTCGACGCCGCCGACGAGGCCGAAGCGCGCAGCCTGCCGCTCCCTTCCGACAACCAGGGCGGACGGGTCTCGTTCCACTAAGCTTGCCTTGTTCATCACCTGCTGGGGCGTCGTCAAGCCCTGCGTCCTCTCAGCGCACCCCGACCCGCTCCGGGCCGTCTCCGCTATCGGCGTATCCGCTCAGTTCCAGGTAGCCCCGGCCCAGCGTTCGTTGATCGACGGGGTCGATCACGTCGACCGCACCTTCCCAGTAGCCCACGGTGGCATACCAGCGTTGCGCATCGAACGCCGGACGCACCTCGAATTCCATGCCTTCGGCCGGCAACAGGACACGCCAGGCGACCGGCCAGTCCACGCCTTGCCGGTCCTCCCAGCGTCTGATCTCCTCGAACGCGAAGTCCTCGCGTCCCAGGACGCGATAGCCGCCGTCGGCCTCGACCAGCACACCGGCCGAAAAGCGTGACGCCTCGCCCCCCTCCGTGCGCAATCGGTAAAGCATCAGGTCACGCCCGTCTTTCAGCTGCAGCGCAAACCAGTCCCAGCCGGCAATGCCCGGTCCCAGTTGGCTGGAGCCCCATTCGCGGTCCAGCCACGCCGAGCCGGTCACGTCGGCGGCATTCCCGTCAAGCACCAGGCGTCCGTCGGCCTCGATCCGCGTAATCGAGTAGTAGCGCGATGCATTGCCCTGCGCCGGACCTTTCTGGCTGTAGCCGGAATCACCCTGAAGCACGACCGGCTTGCGCGGCGCAAGATCGAGATCCAGCGAGGCGTCGTCAAGCTGCGCGCGCAGGCGCCAACCGTCTTCGGTGCGCGTGACCGTCCAGTCGCGCAGCCACCACTCGTCGGCGGTGGCACCCGCCAGGTCCAGCGCGCCCCGGGCGAATCGTTCTTCCGAGATGAATCGTTTGCGCGCAACGTCGCTGATCGCAAAATGGGCCATCCAGATCGCGTCGCTGTCGAAATCCGAGTCCAGAGGTTCGCCCGGCGCCACCGCGAAGCGGAACAGGGTGAACTGGAAGCCGTAGCGCCGGCCGGCCGCGTCGGACAGGTTGCCGGTGAAATACCACCATTCGTTGCGGAATCCTGGATGCATGGCGTGATCGGCCGGAAACACCAGCGGCTCCGGCCCGGTGACGCGCTTGAACGCATCCGGCGCTGCATTGAGCAGCGCGGTACCGCTGACGCTGGAAGCATCCGGCTCGCGTTGCTCTATGCGTTGCACGAGCCAGACCACGGCCACCAGCGCCACGAGTGCCGCGATGATGATATCGCGCTTCATCGTCCCGCCCTCAGATGCTCGATCATCGGTCGGCGCCCGATGCGCCAGGCCGGATACAGCCCGGTCAAGGTGCCCAGCGCCAGCGCCACCGGCACCACCCATAGCACCGGTTCGGCCGGGGGCAGACCTGCCGGCAGGCTCCAGCCGAAGGCACGCGGCTGAATCAGCAGCGACAGCGCGTAGTGAATCAGCACCGCCAAGGGCAGGGCTGTGGCCAGCGCCACCGCCGTCAACCCGGCCGACTGCACCGTGACCAGACCGAACAGCCGCGCCGGGGACAACCCGAGTGCGCGCAAAGTGGCATGTTCGCGCGAACGCTCGAGCCCCTGCGCCAGCAGCGCGCTGGTCAACGCGACCAGGGCGATCAGGCCGACCAGCATCGCCAGCGCCCAGGACACGCGAAACGTGCGGTCGAATACCGCCAGGCTCTCGCGCTGAATACCGGCCGGCGTAATCCACTGCGCGGCACCCCCCAGCTCCAGGCGATCGATTCGTCGGCCCAGTTCGGGCGGCGTCACGCCGTCGGCCAGGTAGAGCCCGACGCTGTCGACGGCGTGATCGTCGAACCAGCGCCGGTAAAGATCTGCGGTCACGGCCACGAAACCCTGCTCGGAACTGTAATCGCGGAACACCGCGGCAATCGGCAGGCGCGCCGGGCCGTCGGGTGTCGGCAACTCGACAATATCGCCGACCGCCAGCGACTTGCGCCGTGCCAGGGGCTCGGACACCAGCACTGCATCTCCGGCACCGAATCGCTGGCGCGCATCGCGCGATTCGCCGTCCAGCAGTTCGAAGCCCGACCAGGCGCGCGCCGGCAGATCGTACGCGGTCAGGGTCGTACCGTCGGCCAGGCGGGTTCGACGCACCGATGAAAACGCCTCCACGCCTTCCATTGCCGCCAGTTGACCCACCTGCTCGCGCTCGAGCGACCGACTTTCCAGCGAAACGTACATGTCGGCCTGCAGGAGCCGGGTGACCCAGTCCCCCACGGCGCCGCGGAAACCCAGAATCATCATGCCCATACCGATGGCCAGTGCCAGGGCAAGCGAAAGCGCGGCCAACGCCGGAGACAATCGCCCCCGCGCCGTTTCCAGCAGCCGGAGCGCGCGACCCGGCAGCGTTGTGGCGGTGCGGCGCGCCAGTCCCCGCACCAGCCCGAACCCGATCATCGGAATCGTCACGATCACACCGGCCAGCACCAGAAACAGTCCGCCCAGCGCAGCGACCAGCCGACCGTCCAATGCAACCCAGGCAGCGCCCGCGGTCACCAGCAGCACGGCCAGAACCAGCACCTTTCGCGCCGGCAGTACATGTACCGCGAACGAGCGCACCAATCGTCCGGGTGGAATCCGCAGCGCCTCGCGCATCACCGGCACGGTCACCGCCACGGCGGCCGCGAGCGCGGCCAGCCAGATGCCCGCGTACAACCACGGCGTCGGGTTCGTGGCCGCAGGCGGCAACTGCCCGTAAACTTCGGCCACGGGCGCGGCGATCAGGCGCAGCAGCTGATCCGACAACACCGTGCCGGCCACCAGTCCGCCCAGCGCACCGAAAGCGGCGATCACCACGACTTCGCCAACCAGCAGTCGCGCCAGACGACCGTGGGTCATCCCGAGCGCGCGCAGCAAACCGAAGGTCCGGCGCCGCTGCACCATCAAAAAGCTCAGCACGCTGTAGACGACAAACAGGCCGGTGGCCAGCGCCAGCAGACTCATGGCCGTCAGGTTCGCGCGCATCCCTGCGGTCAGCTGCCGGGCCGATGCACGCTGGCTGGAAGCCGTGACCAGCAGGAGCTCCTCACCGAGGTTCGAGCGCAGCCAGCTCTCGGATTGCGGCGGTGCCAGCAACTCCGAGACCCACCCGCGCTCGCCGAGCATCGTCTGGGCCCGGGAAATATCCATCAGCAAACGCCGGTCCAGTCCGGGTCGTCCGCGGATAACGGCTGTCACGCGCACCTGCCGCCCGGACTCGTCGAGGGTCAGGACCGAATCGAGCCCGCCGCCCAGAAGCGCCAGCGTGGAGGCACTCACGACCGCCGAAGGGATACCCCCGGATTCATCGAACAGGGCTGTCGACAAACCGGCGCCGCCGGTGCCGGTAAGCGTCCGGATGCCGCTGAATGGATCGACACCGACCACCTCCAGGCGTTGACCGTCGATGCGTACCGGCGCGCGGAGCACGGGTACGAAATCGGGCGCGCCGGGCTGGCGCGCGAGCCTGGCATACTCGCTCACGTCGACCCGACCGGATGGATGTCGAACGACCAGCGCCTGGTCGCCGACCAGTTCGGCCGAGACCGCGTCCAGCGATTCGACCAGCGCGCCGCGCAGCAAGGCCACGCCGGTCACCACCGCCACGCCTGCGGCGATGCCGGTCAGGGCGAGCAGAACCTGTGCGGGATGACGGTGAAAAAAGGCGCGCGACAGTCGTGCCAGCATCAAGCCGCCTCCAGCTTCCCTGCCCGGAGTCGAACGCGTCGGTCACAGCGCGCAGCCGCCGTCTCGCTGTGGGTCACCAGCACCAGGGCGCAACCGCGGGCGTCGACGCTTTCGGACAGCACCTGCATGACCTGCTCCGCGCTGGCCTGGTCCAGACTGCCGGTCGGCTCGTCGGCCAGTACCAGCGAGGGTTCGTGGATCAGCGCACGGGCAATGGCAACCCGCTGCTGCTGGCCGCCCGACAGCTGATCAGGACGCCGGTCCAGCAACTCGGCAATGCCCAGTTCGCCGGCCAGGCGCCGGATGTCATCGATCCGGGCCGGCTTGCCGGTCAACCAGCCGACCAGCTCGATGTTTTCGCCCGCGCTCAACGATTCGATCAGGTTGTAGTCCTGGAACACCAGCCCGATATGGCGGGCGCGAAAGCGGGTGCGTTCGGGTTCGTCCAGCCGGTTGACGTGTTCGCCGAGCAGTTCGATGGTCCCGGCGTCGGGAAGATCCATGCCCGCAGCCAGGTGAAGAAAAGTCGACTTTCCCGAGCCCGACTCGCCGGTGATCGCCAGCTTCTCGCCGGCCGAGATGTCCAGGTCGACCGAGTCGAGCACGCAAATGTCCTGACTCCCGTCGTGGTAAGTCCGCGTCACGCCGCGCGCGCGAAGTATCGGTTGCCGCTCGTCATGACGCTCATCATCATAGTCGTCAGCCATTCGCAGCGCCCCCCATGGCGGCAACCAGCAGAAATGCGATGGCGATACCGCTCAACAAAAGCCGCATGCGACGATACCAACCCGGATGCCCGGTAAGCACCCAGCGCCAATCGGCGACCAGGTGCAGGCCAAACAACAATGCCAGCCAACCGGCGGCGGCGCTCAACGGCATCAGCAGCGCCGGAAGCGCGGCGAGCAGCAGAAGATTGCTCGCGATCAGCGGCGCCGGCACGTCCGAGGGCCGCTGCAGCGCACCGGCCCATAAAGTGCCGTTGAGAAATGCCAAAATCGCGACGGCATACCCGACCAGCAGCAGCTGCACCGGCTCGGGCGCGCCGATCACTGCGGCAACGGCCAGCGCTGCAAACGGGATGATGCCTGCCCAACCCAGCATCCGGGCGGTCTTCTGCCTGTTCTCGTTCATTGAATTCTCCTTACTAACAGCTTCATTAGTAACCGCCGATTCGCTCGAAGAACCATCACTATACCCTTGATGCCGCCAGGCTCGGTGCAGGGCGTCGACGCTTGGCAGAGGCAAAAAAAACCCCGGCCGGGAGTTGTGGCCGGGGCTATATCAACGTGTCGACAGCGGACGGGAGGGAGCCAGTAACCGAGAGAGGTAACCGCTGTCGACAATCCCAGTATCGGCATCGCGCGTGAACCGGGGGTGAATGAATCAGGGCAGGCTTCAAGCCGCCGAGCGGGCGCGCTTCAGCCAGACCAGTAGCTGCGAAATCGCGGCCGGCGTCATTCCCGGAATCCGGCTGGCCTGACCCACGGTGGCCGGCTGCCGGCGCTGCAGCTTTTCCAGCACCTCGGCCGAGAGCCCGCGCACGCAAGCGAAGTCGAAGCTTTCGGGAATCGGCATCTCTTCGGCGCTCCGGGCCCGCTTGATCTCCTCGTGCTGGCGGTTCAAGTAGCCGGCATATCGAATGGTCGTCTCGACCTGCTCGGCCACATCCGGACGTTCGACACCGGGCCCCAGCGCCGGAATGGTCATCAGCGCTGCATAGCCGATGCCCGGCCGCTTCAGCAGGTCGGCGGCACTGACGTCCTTGGTCATGGGCGTGTCCAGGCGCGCTTCCAGTTCGCGGGCGAGGTCGCTTTCGCGGCCCACGCGAAGCTTTTCCAGTCGCCGAGCCTCATCCTCGATCGCATCGCGACGTTCAGTGAAGGCCGCATGGCGCGCAGCGTCGACCAGACCCAGGTCGCGGCCGCTTTGGGTCAGTCGCAGATCGGCGTTGTCCTCGCGCAGCATCAGACGGTACTCGGCCCGACTGGTGAACATTCGGTAAGGTTCGGCCGTTCCGCGCGTGATCAGGTCGTCGATCATCACGCCGATATAGGCATCGCAACGCTCCGGCTGCCACGCCGGCCGCCCGGCCACGGCACGCGCGGCGTTGAGTCCGGCGACGATACCCTGGGCGCCGGCTTCCTCGTAGCCCGTGGTGCCGTTGATCTGGCCGGCCAGGAACAAGCGCTGCAGCACCCTGGATTCGAGGCCGGGCTCGAGGTCGCGCGGATCGAGAAAGTCGTACTCGATCGCGTAGCCCGGGCGGGTGATACGCACGTTTTCCAGGCCGGGAATCGTGCGCACGAATTCAAGCTGGACGTCGAAAGGCAAGCTGGTCGAAATGCCGTTGGGATACCACTCGTTGAGGTCCAGTCCCTCGGGTTCGAGAAAGATCTGGTGCGAGTCCTTGTCGGCGAAGCGCACGATCTTGTCCTCGATCGAAGGGCAATAGCGCGGACCAATCCCCTCAATGGCGCCCGAGTACATCGGCGAACGATCCAGGGCGCCGCGGATGATGTCATGGGTTACCGGCCGGGTGCGGGTAATGAAGCAAGACCGCTGCGCCGGATGGTCGTCGACCGAGCCGAGAAACGAGAACACCGGCCGGGGATCGTCGCCGGTCTGCTGTTCGATGCGCGAGAAATCGATACTGCGTCCGTCCAGCCGCGGCGGCGTGCCCGTCTTCAGTCGCGCCACGCTGAGCGGCAGCGCGCGCAGCCGTTCGGCCAGCGCGTTCGCCGGCGCATCGCCGGCGCGGCCGCCTGACGAGCGGGCCTGGCCCATGTGGATGACGCCGCCGAGAAACGTGCCGGTGGTCAGCACTACGGCACCGGCATGAAAGTCAAGACCGAGGCCGGTGCGGCAGCCGACCACTCGATCGCCCTCCACCACGAGATCGTCGACGCTTGCCTGGAAAATCGTCAGCCCCGGCTGTTGCTCCACCATGCGGCGGATCGCGGCGCGGTAGAGATTGCGATCGCACTGGGCGCGCGTGGCGCGAACGGCGGGGCCCTTGCTCGCATTGAGACGACGCCACTGGATGCCCGCGGCGTCGGCAGCAATCGCCATCGCACCGCCCAGGGCATCGACTTCCTTCACCAGGTGGCCTTTGCCGATGCCGCCGATTGCAGGATTGCAACTCATCTGACCAATCGTCTCGATATTGTGAGTGATCAACAGCGTATCGGCGCCGCAACGGGCCGCAGCCAATGCCGCCTCGGTGCCGGCATGGCCGCCGCCGATGACGATGACATCGAAATTTTCAGGATAACGCATGGCAACCCGCCTGGCGCAAGGGCCCAAGGCACTGAAATCAATCCGGTATTTTACCCCGACGAGTGCATTGATCGGGGCCGCCGCGATTTGCGCCAGGATGACGCGAAGGGACTAAGGAACCTCTGAATGACCCGTCGCGCCTACGCAGGGTTGTTCAGAGATTCCCTAACCTGCTCAGCGGCGCTTACCGCCAGCACGACTATTGCCGCCGCCGTTGCGCAGACTGCGGTTGCTCGACCGCCGGCCGCTGGAGTCCTGACGCATCTCGGACTGTCGCGAGCGCGACGATGACGATGCGCGCTTCGGGGCCTCGGGCCGACTGACGTCACGGGCCGGGCGCGGCGACGGCGCCGCACGACGATTCGGTCTCTGCGGCGGTGCGCCGAAACTCCGGGTCGATCGGTTCAATAGATTGTCTCGACCACCGTTGTCGGCGCGGCGCAAGACCCGGCCCGATTGTTGTCGAGACTGGCGATCACCGCGATTCCAGTCGATGGCCGGCGCGCGCCGGATGTTTTTGGCGGCGCCGCCATGATCGCGCCGACCGGCGTCACGACCCCGGGCATCGTCCGACCGATTGCTGCGGGAATCGACGATCACGCGGCCGCGCAGATTCTCGATCGGAATTCCGCGATGTCCCTCGTATGCCGACCCACCGCCGTCGCGCCGAATACGGTCGCGATCGAGCGTACGCCGGTCTGGCCGACGCTCCGACCGGACATCGGGTGCGCGACGGCGCTCTACCCTTCGATCCGGTGCGACTGTTCGCTGTGGCGCACGCGAAGCGCCCGAGTTGCGCTGGCGCATCATAGCTGCCCGCGACTGCGAGCGCGTCGCGTCGCTGCGATCGCGATTATGGTACCCACGGCGACTGTCGTAGACACTGCTGCCGACCCGGTCGCGTCCCAGCAATTCTCGACGCGACACATATGAATCGTCATGCTGCAGCGCCTCGAGCCGGCGGTCGATCTGGCGGATCCTGTGGCGGCCATGCCGCTCGCCACGATAGTGCCCGCCATAGTAGTAAGGGTCGTAGCCGGAAAAGAAACCGAACGAATAGGCCGGATAGCGGTTCCCATAGCCGTACCACGGATAACCGAAGCCGAAGGCGAACGAAGACCCATGGCCGCGCGGGCGTAACGCTCGATAGTCCCCGAAAATCCATCCCGGATAGGGGTAATACAATGGTTCGTTGTAGCCCACGTAGACCGAGTAAGGATGGTAATACTGGCTGAAGTAGAAGTAGTCGATCGACCAGTACGGATAAGCCGCCGGGTTCACCGCGCCATAACCCCGCTGCGGATAGCCGTAAGAATGACCGTATACGCCGGAATCGCCGTAGTAGACACCCGAATCAGGGTAATAAGACTCGTAATAGGTCGAACAGCCGCCCAGCAAGGCGACGGCTACGATCAGACCGGCCATCCTTAGACCCGATTTCAATTCAAGGGTTTTCTGCTTCATGCCAAAACACTAGCATATGTCGATAAACGGAAACTGAACCGGCACCCCGATTGCGCACCCAATCGTGAATCGAAGTCGTCAATCGAATTGGCAAGCAGCGTAGGGTTACACTGCGGGCCATGGCGACTGACGAAAAGCCACCGGTGCACCTGATCGACGCGAGCATCTACATCTTTCGCGCCTGGTACTCCATGCCCGAAGACTTTGCCGACCCGCAGGGCCGTCCGACCAACGCTGTTTACGGCTTCGCCCGCTTCCTGTGCGAGTTTCTTGAAAGCACCGGAAGCCGACACGTGGCGGTAGCGTTTGACGAATCTCTGTCAAAGTCGTTCCGCAACGAGATCTACCCAGAGTACAAGGCCAACCGCGAACCGGCGCCCGAAGACCTCGAACGCCAGTTCAAATGGTGCAAGGACCTGGCCGGGTGCCTCGGCCTGCCGCTTTACATGCACAGCCGATTCGAGGCCGATGATCTCATCGCCGCACTTTCTCGCTATTGGCGTGGCCGCGGCCATGCCGTGGCAGTGGTGACGGGCGACAAGGACCTGGCACAACTGCTGGGCGGGCCGGGCGACAGCTGGTGGGATTTCGCCAGGCGCAACCGGCTCGATGAGACCGGAGTTGAACTGAAGTTCGGCGTCAGACCCGACCAGATCGCCGACTTCCTGGCGCTCACCGGTGACCCTGTCGATAACATTCCCGGTGTGCCCGGCGTGGGACCCAAAACGGCCGCATCACTGCTCGCCCACTTCGGCACCATCGACAGTCTGTTCGAACGCATCGACGAATTGGCCTTTCTCAAGATTCGCGGCGCCAGGGCGATGGGTGCGCGCTTGCGCCGGCATGAACCCACAGTTCGCCTGTCACGCCGGCTCACCGGCCTTGAGACACCGATTGCCGAAATCGAAAACGCAACCCATCCGGGCTTCGGCACCGCCAATCCCGACGGGATGGACGTGCTTTTGGACACTCTCGGTTTCGGTCAGACCCTGCGCCAGCGCCTGCATCGCCTCGGTCGACGATAGTCACAAAGATAGTCACGAGGACAGTTCGACGACAGTCACGACCATATTCGCGGCAATCGATCCCGGCTGTCGGGCTGGAAGGGCTTCAGCGACGCTACATCGCCGAACCATCCCGGCGCTTGAGTTTTTCGAGCGCCTCTTCACCGACAACTGCATTCTCGGCGTCCCTGATCGATGCACGCAGCACGGGCACTTCCGGCAGCGGCGGATTCACTACGCGACCGTCGGATCCTACACGATGCCAATGGCTGGCGGCCATGAAAAGAAGATCTTCACCGGCCACGGTTCCGAACGTCGGATTATCGAACGATGGCAGCGCCTTGGCCATTGTGGCGATGCTCGCGACCCGCGTGCCCGAGTCATCGAGCTTGAGACGGAGTACGCGCTGCGGCGTGACGCCGTTCTGTATCGCCACAAGGTATCCACCCCATTGATAAAGCCCGTCAATACCACCCAAGTTGAGCGTTTCGGGAATTCCCAGGGCAAAACCCGCCCGGTTCTCATCGAGATTGAAGAAGAACAGACCGAGATCGTAATCGGCCACGTAGAGCCGTTTTTCGTCTTCCGAAAGCGCGATGCCGCGCAAGCCCGTGAATGCAGGCGTTCCTGTAAACGGCTGCGGTCTCTCGTCTCCCGGCTGCAACCGGTAGATCTGCGGGGCGGCCCCGTCGGCGGCGTAAATGGTGCCGTCGGCGGCCTGTACCAACGCACCCAGCATGTGCGGCTGCCCATCAGGCAGAACACGGAATTCACCAAGTTTCTCGCCGGTTTCCAGGTCCAGCTTGATGAGCGCCGTGCGGCCGAAGTCCGACCCGCGGGCATTGCGATACTGACCGGTCGTCCCGGTGGCTACCCAGAGATGACCGCGCGCCTCGTCGACCAGCAGATCGAACACGGCTCGCAGTCCCGGTGTACCTTCCGGTTCGGCAAACGTACTGAATTCGGTGTCGTTTTCGTCGCGGACCAGGATCAACCCGTCCCTGATCGTCCCGACGAAGATGCGACCGGTACGGGCGTCGAAGGCAAGCGCCTCGGGCATCGGGTAGTCGGCGGATATGGTGAGGACCTCGGAAGTCTGGCCGGCCGGTTCAGCGGCGCTTTTCATTAGGTCGCGCAGATGCGAATAAAGAGGATACGAGCGCAGCGATTCGACCTCCTCGACCCGGTCCCAGTCGGCGGCCAGCCCCTGCTGCTGCATCCGCAGCATCATGTTGAAGGCTTCGGACGTTTTGCCTGTCAGTGCATAGCCCATGACCAGTTGACGCATGAAATCGTAGTTGAACGGCCTCAGACGATGAAGGTTTTCGAGCGCCGTGACCCACGCCTTGTGGTCTTCAGCCGCATAGGCCTCGGCGGCCCGCTGGAACCAGGTGGTCAGCTGCATCTCGGCTGGCACCTGCTGCTCTGGTTGCTTGGCAGCTTCATCCGAAGGCTGCGCCTGCAAAGAACTGGAATTGGCCGCGACGGCCATCGAGAAAAGCGTCGTGAACGCCAGGAAAATGAAGTACTTCGGATTCATGGAATGCTCGATTTTGAGTTTGAGTGTTTGAATCAGGACGTCCCGGAGTCGAGTTCAGCAATGCGGGCTGAACGAGCGACAGGAATGCGACCGCGTTCGTGCAAGAATGTTCACCCTGGAGGCGCAGCTTGCGGCGGCGCCGAATCGCAACATGGAAGTCGCATGCAGACGAAAACGCATTATAAGGGCCGGTATCTGAGCCTGGTGGAGCGCGATGACTGGGAGTACGCCACGCGCACCAATCCGGTCGTTGCGGTACTCGTGGCCTGGTTGACCGATCGCCGGCTCCTGCTGGTCGAGCAGTACCGAAAGCCGGTCGAACGCATGACGATCGAGCTGCCGGCCGGGCTGGTCGGCGACCAGCACGGCCAGGCCGACGAATCGGTCTTCGCCGCCGCACACCGGGAACTCGTCGAGGAGACCGGCTATACGGCGGGAAAGATCACGGAAATCATGCGCTGCCCGACCTCGGCCGGCATGACCGACGAAACTGCCGTGTTCCTGGCGGCCAGCGAACTGGAAAAAACCGGCCGCGGCGGCGGTGACGCGAGCGAAGACATCATTGTTCACGCCATAGCGCACGATCGGATCGATGCCTGGCTGCGCGAACAGTACCGACAAGGCAAGGCGGTGGACCCGAAGATCTACACGGCGCTTTACTGGGGCGTTACGGCTCTGGAAAGCGCCGGCTGACCAATCCGGTCGGTTTCAACAGTCCGGTCGCAACGGCGCGGAGTCCTCAATGACCTGTCATCTGATCGCCGCCACCACACCCGCGGCGAGGCCCATGCCGGATGCCACCAACAGGACGACCCAGGTGAGCACCGTTCCAACAACCCGCGCACGGCTGGCGCCGGCGGTGCGGTTCAATCCCAGCGCGTGCGCGATTCGACCGACAAGCAGCACCAGACCCAGGATGTGCAGTGCCCAGGCCGGCACGTTTCCGCCGAACTCGATCAGGGCGAGCAACAGTAGCGCCAGCGGCACGTATTCGCAGAAATTCGCCTGGGCACGCACCGCGCGCTCCAGTGCCTGGACCGAACCGGTACCAATACCGACCTGGTGCTGCTGGCGCAATCGCACCACGTTGTAGGAAAGGCCGATCAGCAGGAGCGCGAGCAGCGATGTGTAAAGAAGAACGACGGATGAATACATGGCCTGGATGCCTCGTTGATCGGATGATCACGATTGTACGTCCCGCCGAGCGGTTAAGATGAAGCTCAAGGATTTTGCAGCCAATCGCGCATTCACGAGGAACCAGCATGGCAAAAAGACTGCTCAGTCTTCGTGGCGTTACGCCGGAGGAAGCCGAAGGCCTGCGCGAAGCGCTGGAGGCCGCTGGCGTGAACTTCTACGAAATCCCGCCGACGGCGTTCGGCATCAGCGCCGGCAGCATCTGGATTCGTCGCGAGGAGGAGTTCGAGCGGGCAAAAAAGGTCTTCGACGCGTTCCAGGAAGCGTTCGTCGTCAGCGCCCGAGAGAATCACGCGCACGAATCGCTTTGGGCCTACTTCAGGCGCAACCCCGGCCGGGTCGCCGGCTACACCGCCGCGGCGCTGGGCGTGCTGCTGCTGATGTTCTGGCCGGTGATCCATCTCTGGGGCTGAGACCGGAAAGGTTCTTTAATCCAGGGTGCGGAGCCGGTCGAGAAAGGTCTGGCCGTATTTTTCGAGCTTGTGCCGGCCGATGCCTTGCACGCCGGCCATCGCATCCAGCGTATCGGGCCGTTCGGCCAGCATCGCCTGGAGCGTGGCGTCATGGAAGATCACGTACGGCGGCACGCCCTCTTCGCGGGCGATCTCCAGCCTGAGCGCGCGCAGACTGTCGAAGCCTTTCTGCTCCACCGGGCCGAGGTCGTGCTCAGGCGCGCCTCGTCGCTTTCCGACCGGCTTGCGTGGCGGGTCCTGGCGCATCTTGAACGAATCGTCGCCGCGCAACAACTCGCGGGCCGAGGGATCCAGACGCAGACCGCCGTGCCCGTCCGGATCGGCGGCCAGCAGGCCGGCGGCGAGCAACTGGCGAATCAGCGAGTGCCAATAGGCCGGCGGCTGCTCGGCACCGAGTCCGAACGTCGAGATCCGGTCGTGCCCGAGCCCGCTCACCCGTTCGCTCGCCTTGCCCCGGAGCACGTCCACAAGGTGGCCGGCGCCGAAACGCTGACCGGTGCGGTATACACACGAAAGCGCCATGCGCGCCGGTTCGGTGGCGTCCACCCGTTTCGGCGGGTCGATGCAGTTATCGCAGTTGCCGCAATCGCCCGAATGCGTTTCTCCAAAATAGCCCAGCAGTGAAGGACGGCGACACGCCGACTGCTCGCAATAACCCAGCAGGGCCTCCAGCCGCTGCCGCTCGATGCGCTGGCGCTCGTCGGATAGACCTGATTCGGCCAGCATCTGCCTCAGGCGGTAAACGTCCTCCATCCCGTAGACCATCCAGGCATCGGCCGGGAGGCCATCGCGCCCTGCACGCCCGGTTTCCTGGTAGTAGGCCTCGATCGAGCGCGGCAGGTCCATGTGCGCCACGAAGCGCACGTCGGGCTTGTCTATGCCCATGCCGAAGGCCACGGTAGCGACCACGATCAGTCCCTCCTCACGGATGAATCGATCCTGGTGCGAGCGCCGTTCGTCGCCCTCCAGACCGGCGTGGTAAGGCAGGGCCGTGAATCCTTCTGCATTGAGCCATCCGGCAACCTGCTCTGAGCGCTTGCGCGAAAGACAGTAGACGATGCCGGATTCTCCAGGGTGTTCGCGACGGATGAAATCGACCAGCTGGCTTCTCGCGTTGTGGCGCGGCTGCACCTTGTATCGGATATTAGGCCGGTCGAAGCTGTCGATGAACTTTTCGCAGCCGTCGGCAAACAGCGAGGCGGCGATTTCATTCCGGGTACGAATGTCTGCCGTGGCGGTAAGTGCAATCCTCGGCACGCCGGGGAAATGCTCGGCCAGCGCGCCCAGCTGCAGGTACTCGGGGCGAAAGTCGTGTCCCCACTGCGACACGCAGTGCGCCTCGTCGATGGCCAGCAGCGCAATATCCACCTGCTTGAGGCGGCCCAGCATGCGTCCCTGCATCAGGCGTTCCGGGGCCACGTAGAGCAGATCCAGTTCGCCTGCGTTCAGTGCCTGCTCCACCCGCTGCTGTTCGGCCGGCGGCAGGCTGGAATTGAGCACCTCGGCGCGCACACCGAAGGCCTTGAGCGCTTCGACCTGGTCGCGCATCAGCGCGATCAGCGGCGAGACCACAACGCAGGTCCCGGTTCTTACCAGGGCGGGAATCTGGTAGCACAGCGACTTGCCACCGCCCGTGGGCATCAGGACAAGCGCATTTTTGCCGTCGGTGATCGCGCGAACGATCGCTTCCTGGCAGCCCCGAAAACCGCTGAAGCCGAACACGTCTTGCAGCACCTCGCGTGCCTGCTGCATTGCGCCGGCTGGCACTTGCGCGAATCGGGAGACAGATTCGGTCAACTCTCCAGGCCCAGCGACCGCGCTGCGGCCTCGGCCCGCTCCGCGCGCTCGGCCAGCGTTTCGCTGCTCACCGCACCCTGCTTGCCGAATTCCGGCCAGCCCTGACCATGGCGCCAACACAGCTCGGCCAGCACGCGTGCGTGATCGGGCTCGGCATTCAGGGCGGGAATGTACTCGAGTTTTTCGCCGCCTGCATGCTCGAACTCCTCTCGATTCTCCAGGCCGATTTCATCGATGGTTTCCAGGCAGTCGACGGCGAAACCCGGGCAAACCACCTGAACATGCTTGAGGCCGGCGCCCGCCATGTCCTTCAGTGTTTCATCGGTATAAGGCTTGAGCCACTCCTCGCGCCCCAGTCTCGATTGGAAAGTGACCTGCCAGGTCTCGGGGTCAAGCTTGAGCCTTGCGGCAATTCGACGCGCCGACGACTGACACTCGCAGTAGTAGGGATCGCCCTTGAGCAGGTATTTCTTCGGAATGCCGTGAAACGAGAACAGCAGCTTCTCAGGTCTTCCGTGCGTTTCTTGGTGAGCTCGAATCCGGTCGGCAATCGCTTCGACCCAGGCTTCGTCGTAGTGGTAATGCGTGATGAACCGCAGCTCGGGAAGCCAGCGCACCTTCTTGAGCGCATTCGCCAGGCCGTCGAACACGCTGGCGGTGGTGGTCGCCGAATACTGCGGATACATGGGCAGGACGATCAGGCGCTGAACGTTGTCGGCCCGTGCCCGCTCGAGCGCCTCGGTGATGCCCGGACTACCGTAGCGCATGGCCGGATAGACCCGCACCTGCGGCTGGCTGCGCTCGAACTCGTGGGCCATCGCGCGGGCCAGATCGAGGGTGTAAAAAAGCAACGGCGAGCCACGCTCGGTCCAGACCCGACGGTAGGCCTCTGCCGAGCGCGGCGACCGGAACGGCACGATGATCAGGTTGAGGATCATCCACCAGATGGGCCGCGGCACTTCGACAACGCGACGATCCCAGAGGAATTCGCGCAGGTACTTGCGCAATGCCGAAGCATCGGGACGGTCCGGCGTGCCGAGGTTGGCAAGCAGGATTCCCGCGCGCGGAGGCTGGCTGTGCGCGGCCAGTTCGCGCGCTTCCCGCGCAGACTTTATCGGATCATTCATTCTTGAATATTCCAGCTGAAGTGACGCTGAGTTTACCGGTAGAGGCGTGGATTGTGCTCATGGGCTGAAATCTGCTAGTATCCGGACAGTCGGAGAAGTGTAAATATAAAAAAGAATACAATGACAATTGCAGGCCCCGCAAAAACCATCTTCGCGCTTGCGCTCTTGATTGCGCACGTAATCGCGTGGGCGCAGCCGACCGGGCTTGCGGTAAATTCGCGGGGATTCGGCCCGACAGAGGACATCCATGTCTTGTGGGAAGTCAACCTGTCTACCGGCCAGGTCGAGCGCATCGGCCAAACCGGCTTCATCGATATGGAAGGTCTGGCGCTGGCCCCCGACGGCACGCTCTACGGGGCCGATGACCAAGACAAGACTTTGGTCACGATAAATGTGAACAGCGGGTTTTCGAGCCCGGTGGGCGACCTCAGGTTCAACATGGGCCTGCCGCTGGCGCAACCGATGGACTTCGGCATGACCTTCACATGCGCCGGCGAATTGCTTGTCAGTTCCGATACCGAGCGCAGCCTGTTCAGTGCATCGCTTGAAACGGGGCGTCTGCAGCGCATCGGTCAGGTCGGCAGCCTCGGGGCACCAATCACGGATCTGGCTAGCTGGGGCGGGGAGCTCTACGGCATCGGGCAGGGCCTGGCCGGTGAAGACGGCATGTTCACCTCCGACGCGCCCAACCTCTACCGTATCGATCGCGGCACGGCAACTGCGGAATTTATCGGCTCTCTGGGCCTGGCGGTGCTGCCGTACGCCAATGCGGGCCTGGCCTTCGACACCGAGGGCAATTTGTGGGCGATTACTGATCGGCGGGCAAATGGCGTACCGGATATCCGCTCCGAAATTCTGAGAATCGATCTGGAAACCGGCCTGGCGCAGAAAGCCGCTGACGCGGCACTGGTGGGTTTCGAGTCACTCGCGATTGCGCCGCCCGGGGGCTGTGACACACCCGATGGAACGCTGGCTGGCCCGGCAATGATCCCAGCAAGCAACCCGCATGGCCTCGCGATGATGGCGCTGCTGATGCTGGTGACGTCCTGGTGGACGCTTCACCTTCGGCAGCGGTAGAATAGCGCTCCGAATCCTCGGATCCAACGGAGAGAAACGCCATGTTGGGCAATATCGGTCCCATGCAGCTGTTGATCATTTTCCTGATCGTGC
>Ga0209947_1000338_pt1 | contig 29059 bp, 28 predicted proteins | sample SalPonR2_B_D2_MG_FD_185706 | JGI IMG/M metagenome (GOLD analysis project Ga0209947, IMG submission 185706) | Salt pond soil microbial communities from South San Francisco under conditions of wetland restoration - Salt Pond MetaG R2_B_D2_MG... ...
ATACCAACCCGGTCGCGCCCGAGGCCCGCTCGATGATGAACATCCCGTTCGTGATGGCCGACGACGACCTGACCATGCGCTTCGTCGAGCGCGCCGAGGCCGCCGGCATGCCCGGCCTCAAGGGCCACCGCGCCGTCGGCGGCCTGCGCGCCAGCCTGTACAACGCACTGGGCCTGGACGCCGTCGACGACCTCGTGGATTTCATGCGCGACTTCGAGCACAGGCACGGCTGAGTTCGTGAAGCCGGAGACGAGTTCTTTCGGGGTACCCGAGCCGATCGAGGGTTGCCGTCGTCAACGGGTTTGAGGGCGGCGGCGGGCGAAGCGCATGCGCCATTAGGCCTGGTCCACGGCCATCCGAAGGGTGCCGATCACGATGAAGACAGGCAGTTGGAATTCGGGCGGTTGGAAATCCGTTTGATCAGAACTGGAGACAACGGCAGATGATCAATACAGTTTCCAGCGCTGACGGGTGCCGCGGGCTTTCAGGCCGCCTTGCGCAGCTGCCCGAAGGCCTCGACGATGCGGTCGATGTGTTCCGGCGTGTGAGCGGCGCTGAGACTGATTCGCAGCAGGTTGAGGCCCTTCGGCGTGGCCGGCGGCACCATCAGGTTGGTATAGATGCCGTTTGCCAGCAGGCCCCTCCAGTGTGCCAGCGCGCTTTCGCGGTCGGGCAGGATGATGGCTGCCACCGGACCCGGCTTGTCGCTGCCCAGCCGATACCCATATGTCTGCAGGGCGCGATAAAGGCGGTTGATGTTGTCCCAGAGCCGGCTCCTGAGATCGGCGCCGGCGGTGACCTTGGAGAGCGCCGTGCGTGTCGAGGCGATGACCGAAGGAGAGGGTGAGGCGGTGAAGATGTAGGGCCGCGCGGCCAGCCGCAGCAGTTCAAGCTCGGCATGCGGGCTGGTGCAGAATCCGCCTATCCCACCCAGGCTCTTGGAAAATGTGCCGACGATGAAATCGATCTCGCCGAGCAACCCGGCTTGTTCCGCCAGGCCAAGACCGTTCTCGCCGAACACGCCAAACGAATGTGCTTCGTCGAGCAGCAGCCACGCGTTGTGGCGCTTCTTGACTTCGATGAACTCGGCCAGCGGTGGCTGGTCGCCGAGCATCGAGTAAAGACCTTCCACCACGATCAGCGCTCGGGTGGCGTCTTGCCCCAGTCTCGAAAGCCGGCGGTCCAGATTTTCCGGGTCGTTGTGGCGGAATATCACGGTCTGTGCGTTACCGAGCTTCGCACCATCGTAGATGCTTGCATGCGAATCGCTGTCCAGCAGCAGAAAATCGTCCTTGCCGGCCAGCGTGGCAATGCTGGCGAGATTGGCCTGGTAGCCGGTAGAGAAGACCATGGCGGCGGGCCAGCCGAACGCGGCACCAATTTCCTGCTCCAGCGCGGCGTGGGCGTGGTAGCTGCCGTTCGCCATCCTCGAGCCGGTGGTACCAGTGCCGAAATGCTCCAGCGCTTGTCTGGCCGAATGCACGACATCCGGGTCCAGCGTCAGGCCGAGGTAATTGTTGGTGCCGGCAAGAATCACGCGTTTGCCGTCGATGACGCCTTCAGCCGCAGAAATGATGTCTTCTATCGGCGTGGCGACCGGCGGCGTGCCTTCGGCGCCGAGACTGGCGCGCGCACCCGCCAGTTTCGAAAACTTGTCGAACAGGCTCATCGCCCGGTGTCCTGGATCATGCTGGATTGTCCTTGATCATGCTGCGCAACCGCTCGCCCAGCTGGTTCAGTGTCTGTACTTCGGCCAGCACTTCCACCGGCACTGAAATATCGAGTTCGTCTTCGATCTCCATGACCAGGTCCATGACCTGGACCGAATCAAGCCCGATGTCGCTGGTCAACGCGGCGTCGAAATCGATTCCATTGATCTGGGGGAGCGCCGTTTCGACGGCGTTTCGAATCGCCTGGTCGATGCGGTCGTTGTGATTTGTCATCGATTGTTCCATCCCGGCAAGGTATCAAGCGCCCGTCCAAGCCGCGTCGTCGGCTTCCAGTTCAAGCGCTCTTCGATGCCGAGATTATCGCAGACCCAGTCATGGTGCAGCAGTTCGCGAGCCTTTCCCGGGCTGAGCAGGGCGCGCCGACCCGCAATCCGGGACATGACGAGGCCGAACGCACCTCCGGCAGACAGCAAGTGACCGGGGATTGAAACGATGCGAATCTTGCGTTCGCCGGCCCGTTGCGCCAGGTCGGCAAGATCTTCCCAGCGCCAGCCATGGTCGGGTTGAGGGCCTGCCAGCGACAGGCTTGCCGAAGTCGGACCATATTCGGCGAGGCGGCAGATCGCTTCGGCAAGGTCATCGACGTGCAGCATTGAAAACCGGGAATCGCCCGAGCCGGCGCGGATCAGCCATCCACGAGCGAGCGTGCGCCAGAAACCTGCCAGCGCCGGATCTTCAGGGCCATACACAGCGGGTGGACGCAGGATCGAGAATCGGTTGCAGTTGCCCGCCACGACCTCCTCGGCGGCGCGCTTGGATGCCGCGTACCAGGACAACTCCGGCCGGCGCGCCGCCAACGACGAGACGTGGATCAAATGCGCCTCGGACGCATTGGCGGCGAGGGCATCGACAATCCGCCGGGTGCCGCAGATGTTGTCGCGCTCGAAATCGAGAGCGCTGTTGCCCCTGATCGCGGCGGCGATGTGCACCACGCAGTCGGCGCCCCGGACAAGCGCATTCAGCGCATCGGGCGAACCGAGTGTCCCGTCGATGATTGTGCAACCTGCGAACTCATCCGGCAGGCGGCGGCTGGTTGCGTTACGGATCAGCAGCCGGAATTGCGTATCGGGGAGGGCACGCCTGAGCGCAAGGACGGTGGCTTTTCCGACGAAGCCGGTCGCGCCGGTCACGGCGATCACTTGCATGCCATGCCGAAGTCATTTCGGGGCGTATCGAGTGCTAGTGTACCCCGCCACTCGTTCTGCAACTTTCAGTTCGCCGGGTTCAGTGCCTGCGTATGCGGCGTCCGGTTGACCAGTTCGCGCGGCAGGACTTCGGACTCTTCGAGACCGTTTCGCTTGAGAAAATCAAGCCGCGTACCGCTCCTGGAGAGCTTGCCCGAAGACGTTCTCGGCAGCGTGTGCAAGGGCACCAGTTCGATCAGGCAGGCAATGCCGAATTCGGACTGGATTTTCTGCTTGAGACGCTCGACCAGGCGGGCCTGGCGGAACGGGTCCTGTTCGCGACACTGTACGACCAGCACGGCCACTTCCGTGCCGTCCTCGGCCGGGATCGCAAACGCAGATGCGTCTTCTGCACGTACCTCGGGCTGCTGCTCGGCCAGATACTCCAGATCCTGGGGCCAGATGTTGCGGCCGTTGATGATCAACAGGTCCTTTGCGCGACCGGTGATGAACAGCGAATCGCCGGCCCGATAACCGACGTCGCCGGTATTGAGCCAGCCGTCCTCGGACAGCGACGCGCTGGTTGCGTCGGGATTGTTGGCGTAGCCCGACATGACGCTCGGGCCGCGCAAAAAAATCGTCCCGCAGCTGCGTTCGTCAAGCACGTGGCCGCTGTCATCCCGTATCTCGACTTCATAATCGGGCAGGGGACGGCCGCAATTGACGAACTCTGTGACCCGACCGGCGTTGTGCGATTCGGTGACAGGCTCGGCCCGTCGCGAATGCGCCAGTACGTCGGCATCGAGCCGGTCGACCTCCAGGCCCTGGGCCAGCGGTGCAAAGCTGACGGCCAGCGAACACTCGGCCATCCCGTAGCAGGGCAGGAATGCGGTTTCGGAAAAATTGGCGGGTGCAAGCGCTTCCGCAAACTGTTTCAACCAGCCGGCACGGATCATCTCGGCACCGACGCCCGCAACGCGCCAGGCCGACAAGTCGTATCGGTCGACGTCGGAGGGCCTGAGCCGGCGTGCACACAGGGCAAAGCCGAACGGCGGCGAGTAGGAGATCGTGGCCTGATTGCGCGACATGAGTTCCAGCCACAGGCGCGGTCGCATGGCGAAATCGCGCGTTCCCATGTAATCAACGGACAGTTGCGACACGACCGGGCCGAGAATCAGGCCGACCAGCCCCATGTCGTGGTAAAAGGGAAGCCATGAAACGTAGCGATCGCCGCGGCGAATCTGAACGCCGTACTGGAGAATCCCGGCCAGGTTGGAAAGCACCGCCGCCTGGGTGATCATTGTTCCACGCGGAAATCGGGTACTGCCCGAGGTGTATTGCAGATAGGCGAGTTCGTGCGGTGCCGGCGGCTCGGGCAGCGACGTTGCAGGTTCCAGCGCCTCGAAGGCCTCCAGAGTGCCGCTGACTGCGAGATCGAGGCCTGCCACCGCTTCGTCGAGGAACGACACAAAGTCCGAAGACGCGTAGGCTGCGCTCGCGCGACAATCCTGCAGCAGCGCCCGCAGGTGCTCGACAAAAGCGCTCTTGCCGCCCAGGTGCACTGCAGCCGGCAACGGTACGGGAACGAGTCCCGCATACTGGCAGGCGAAGAACATGACGTGGAAATCCGGCTGTGTGTCGGCGACCAGTGCGATGCGGCTGCCACGCGCAAGACCCAGGCCAGCCAGTCGACCCGCGATGTCGAGTGCGCGTTCGCGCAGTTCCGCGTAGGTCATGACCGCAGTCAATTCGCCGCGGCCATTGTGGAAATTGCAGCCTGTTGTCCCCTTGGCCGCATAGTTGAGCGCCTCCGCCAGACTCCGATAGCCAGAGGTCTTAAGCGGAAGCGAGTTGTTCGTGGGGGTTGGCAAGTGGCTCAAAACCGAATTTCCCTTGTTGTTCTGTCATCTCGCGTAGAATTCCGCCGAGAAGCGGCGCGCGATTTTTGTTAATTCAAACGAGCATTATAAAGCGATGGCGAATGGAATGAAACTATTCAGGTTCGCCTCTTTTTGTGAACAAATTAAGGTATTTCCCGTTCAGTTTGTGTTAATCATGACATTTTTGCAACATTATGTGGTATCCACGCCACACCGACAAGGATAATCGATGCCGGATACCGCGATTCGGGCTATCGACGTATGCCGGGTGAGGACCCGGCGCCAGTGGAAATGCTTTCATTCGCTGCCGGCGCAAATCCAGTCCGCTTCGCCGTATTGGGTTCAGCCGCTTGGCCTCCAGTTACGCCAGATGTGGGCCCCCAGGCATCCCTTCTTCAGGCACGCCCGCGCGGCGGCGTGGATCGCGACAAGTTCCGGCATGCCGGTCGGACGCATCAGTGCCCAGTTCGATTCGTTGCAGGCGACCTGCGGACGTCCGCACATGGGACAGTTCGGTCAATTGGAGGCGATCGACGACCCGGCAGTTTTCGAGGCCCTGGCGCGCGTCGCGTGCGAATGGCTGAGGAACCTGGGCGTGACCGAGGTCACCGGTCCGTTCGATCTTTCGATCAATCAGCAGTGTGGTCTGCTTGTCGAAGGCTACGATGTGGCCCCGATGATGATGATGAATTACAACCCGCCGTGGTATCCGAACCATCTGGAGTCGGTGGGTTTCGAGCCCGTCGTGGAAACCCTGGCTTATCGGGGCTCGCCGCGATACCAACTGCCGCCTCGGGTTGCCAGGTTGCTGGGCCGGGTGAGCAGGCGGCTGGAGATACGGCCGGTTTCGCGCGGCGAGATCGGCGGGCTGGTCGAACCCATGCGCCAGATATTCAACGCGGCCTGGGCTGCGAACTGGGGATTCGTGCCGCTTACCGCGGCCGAATTCAGGTACATGGTCGATGAGATGAAGCTGCTGCTGCGGCCCGGATACGTGCAGGTTGCGGTCATCGACGGCGAGCTCGCAGGCTTCATTGTGGCCCTGCCGGACCTCAACGAGCTGGTGGGCGACCTGCATGGCCGGCTGTTTCCGCTCGGTGCGCCGCGCCTGCTCTGGCGAATCGCCAGGAAACGCAGTCGACGCGCCCGAATTCCGCTCATGGGAATACTGCCCGCACATCAGCAATCGTTCATGGGTGCCGCCATCAGTTATGCGTTGATCGAAGCGGTTGCCAAGGCCCTGATCGACGACGGCATCGAACTCACCGAACAGTCCTGGATTCTTGCCGACAATCAGGGCATGCGCTCCATCGTCGAAGCGATCGGAATGAAGGTGGCTCAGCGTTTCCGCATATACCGCAAGGCGTTGGTGGCATGACGGGCATCGCCACCAGCGTCATCGTGCTGGCCGCAGACCGTGGACCGGGCGATCCGCTCGCGGTCGACGCCGGCGTGCCGGGCAAGGTCCTGGTGGAAATCGCCGGCAAGACCATGCTCACGCGAGTCATGGAAACGGTGTCGTCTTTCATCACCCACGGCGACCTGGCGGTGGTCTGTCGCGACGATCCGGCGTACGCCCGGGCGGCCGACGTGGGTCGCGACTTCCAGCGGATCGACCCCGCTTCCGGCCCGGCAGCCAGTACCGTGGCTGCGCTGGACCGGATCGATCCATTCACACCTGTGCTGCTGGTGACCGGCGATCATCCGTTGCTGCAGCCGGCCTGGCTCGATCAGTTCGTCAGCCGGGCCGCTGCATCGGGCGCCGACGCAGTGGTGGGGCTGGTCGACCATGCATCGATCGCCGCCGCATTCCCGCAAAGCCGCCGCACCCGCTACCGTTTTTCGGATATTTCGGTATGCGGAACGAACCTGTTCTATTTCGCCGGCCTGCCGGGTCGGCAGGTTGTCGAGCAATGGCGGGTGTTCGAGACGCACCGGAAAAAGCCCTGGAAGATCGTCGGCCGTCTGGGGCCGTGGAACCTGCTGCGTTACCTGGCCGGAAGACTTTCGCTGGCCGCGGCCATGGATGCATTGTCGCGCCGGATGGGGCTCCGGCTGGCGGCGGTCATGCTGGACGCACCGGAGGCCGCGGTGGACGTGGACTCGCAGGCCGACCTCGAACTGGTGACCCGGCTGATCGAGCGGCGCGAGCGTGCCCGCAGATGAACCGTCTGGAGCGCTATATCGTCCTGCAGTTGCTGCGCCCGGTGGTGGGCGTGTTCTTCGTCGTTCTAGTGATCGTGCTGGCTTTCTATTTCAGCCGCTACCTTGCCGACGCCGTGGTCGAGCGGCTTTCCATTCAGGCGGTCGCGCAACTGGCAACGCTGAAGGTCACGCTGTTCTTCGACGTGCTGATTCCCGGCGCGATGTTCCTCGGCATCATCGTCGGTCTCGGCCGGCTGCAGAACTGCTACGAGATCACGGCGATGGCCGCGGCCGGGGTGGGACGGCGCTCGGTTGTCCGCGCGGTGCTGGTGATTGCCCTTGCCGGCCTGGTGCTGGTGGGATTGCTGACCCACGTGTTCAGACCCTGGGCCTATGAGCACCTGTACCGGATGGAAGGCGAGATGGCCGCCCGGATCGATCTTGACCGGGTCGAGCCCGGTCGATTCGAGATTGGCGACGAGCAATGGATGATATTCGCCGAGCGCCGCGACGGCGAGGCGCTGGTCAACGTGCTGGTGCATCAGCGGCTGCCGACTTACCGAAACCTGCTGCGTGCCGAGCGACTGGAGCAGCGTTCGCGCGAAGACGGGACCATCGCGCTGGATTTTCTGGGCAATGTCCGGTTCTACAGGCTCGAGCAAGGTGGCGATGCCGATTTGGTCAATCGATCCGAAACCCTCACCGTCGTGCTCGACCCGCCGCCGCCGGTGGAGCGGAACCGGATCCGGCGCGCGTTGCCTTTCGACCGGCTCGTCAATGCCGCAGGACCCCTGGAGTGGGGTGAGCTGCAGTGGCGCACGCTGATGCCGCTCTCGGTCTTGGTACTCGCGTTCACGGCGCTCGCGCTGGCGCGGATCAACCCGAGAAAGGGTCAGGCCAGCAAGCTGGTCGCGGCCAGCGTGGTGGTGGCGCTTTACTTCAGCGTACTGGGCACGCTTGCCGACAGGGTCGATTCGGAGGCGATCGCGCTCTGGCCCGGCCTGTTCTGGCTGCCGCTGGTCATGATCCCGCTGCTAGTGCTCAAGCTCTGGCACCAGTGGCGTGGACCGGGCGCGCCGCTATGAGCATCGTTTCGCGCTATCTGCTGGTTCGCCTGCTCAAGGGTTACGGGGTCATGTTCGTCGCCGTCGGCGCGCTGCTCTGGGTCACCACGTTGCTGGAATTGCTCGGTGACTCGGGTGGCGGGTCAACGCTCGACAGCGCCGTCCGCGCGCTGCTTCAGATCCCGGTAAATCTAATTGACATGCTGCCGGTGGTGGCGGTTCTGGCCACCGCCACGGTGCTGTCGGCGATGCACGCCCAGCACGAGATGACGGTGATGCGCGCATCCGGTGTCTCACTGGTGAGAATCATGCGCCTGGCACTGCTGCCGGGCATCGTCATCGCGCTGGCCGCGCTTGTCGCGCTGCAGTTTCTGGCGCCTGCGCTTTATCGCTCGCCCGAGCGTGTCGCGGCCAGCGGCGTCGGCGAAAACAGCCTCTGGCACCCGTGGCATGGGCTGTGGATGCGGTCGGAAAGCCAGTTCATGAACGTCGGGCGCTTCGAGCCGGGCGAATTGCCGGGCGAAATCGCAATCTACCAGTTCAATCCGGACGGCAGTCTGGGCAGTCAGATCCGTGCCGAGCGTGCCGTTCCGGCACCGGGGACCTGGGTGCTGGAAGACGTGACCATCAAGCGCGTGGATCGCCAGTCGGCCGACCGGATCGCGGGCTTTGAGCGCTATTACTGGCCGTCTTTTCTGTCCGAACGACAGCTGGAGCTGTTCAGGAGGCCCCCGGCCAGCCTGCCGTTGAGCGACCTCTGGACTTACGTGCAGAGTCTCAAAATGCGCGACCAGGATGCCAGCGAATTCGAGCTCGTGCTGTGGCGACGCGTGGCATTGCCACTGGCCTGCATCGGCATGGTGCTGATTGCGACTGCGCTCGCGGCCAGGCCGACCCGCCGCGGCGCGGTCAGTGTCAAGGTCACGATTGCCGTGGGTGTCGGGCTCGGCTACCATCTGCTGGCCGGCATGGCCGGTTTTTTCGGACTGGTCGCCGATCTTTCGCCGATGCTCGTGGCGCTGGGGCCACCGGTCGGGCTGGTGATGCTTTCGCTGTGGCTGCTGTTGACCAGCCGTTAGGTCCACCGGCAGGGAATCTTCGATTTTCCAGACGCCAAAAATATCGCCCGCGATGGCGGGCGATTGATTGATCAAAGGTGCTCGGCCTGGAAACTTTCGATCAGGCTTTGTCGGTGCTTCAACCCTGAGCCTGGACCCAGGCGCTGCACCATCCGTTGCGGTTGACCAGTTTGCCCGGGAAGATCGCGCATCCAATCCATTCGCCGTCGTCGCCCTGTTTGAGCTGGCAGTTGGCGCAATTCTGGTCCGCGCTGTGGGAGGCCCACTTGCCTTCATCGACCGTGGTGGTGTCGTGCACGTAGCCGAGTGCCTTGGCCTGCGCATCGTTGGGATCGAGCTGCTCCTGTGCAAACGCCGAACCGAGGCGCGAACCGACCGGCAGAAGCAGCGCCAGAGAGCCCGCGCCGGCGAGTTTGAAAAGATTTCGACGGGAACATGTCGCCATGGTATCGCTCCTTTGTTTTTGACTGATTGGAATAGACTGCCAGTATATCGGAATCGCTGCCCGTCAAAAGCCGGTGACCGTTCACGCTGCGAGAAAGATTATGATAACGATTCGCGATTCAAACCGCGATTGAAGCTGCAATTGAAGCGGTAAATGAAGCGGTAAATGAAGCGGTAATTGTCGGGATTGGATTTGCACTCTTGGAAAAGTCCTGGTGCAATCGATTCGTTTCGGCATCTCTGGTTAAGGAACCTCTGGACAACTCTGCGCCGTCGCGCCCGAGCAGAGTTGTCCAGAGGTTCCTTGGACAAATTCCAATAAAAAAAAGACGGGCACCGGAGTGCCCGTCTTTCACATGCTTCTGGTTTCGACCTGCGAAATCAGGGCATGATCACCGCGTCGATGACGTGAATGACACCGTTGCTCGTTTCGATATCGGTTGTCACCACGTTGGCGTCGTCGATCGTCACGCCGCCGTCGACGACTGCGATGTCGACATCGGACCCCTGCACCGTGGTAGCCGAGTCGAGGCCGACGACGTCTGCCGCCATGACCTTGCCGGGCACTACGTGATAGGTGAGAACCGCGGTCAGCTTTTCCTTGTCGGCGAGCAGTGCTTCGAGGTCGGCGGCCGGGATCGCGGCGAAGGCTTCATCGGTGGGCGCGAAAACGGTGAAGGGGCCTTCGCCCTTGAGCGTCTCGACCAGGCCGGCGGCCTGTACCGCTGTCACCAGGGTGTCGAAGCTTCCTGCTGCAACGGCGGTGTCGACGATATCCTTCTTCATGCCATGGTCGTCGGCGCTTGCGTTCGCGCCAACGGCGACCAGGAAAGTAATGGCAACTGCTTTGATCAAACCTTTCATGTCTTTCTCCTTTGGAGATGAGTATTGGGTGTCTGCAATGACACGGACGTTAGAATGCGCGCTGCACATCGACGCAAAGTCAAATTCAAATGAAGGCCAAGTCAATTCCGGGTGATGTTCATGTCAAGGCGTTGCCGCCAGGTGGTGAGCTGGTTTACATCCGCGAATTCATTGAGCGCTCGCGTGCCGATCGAATGCTTTCGGCCTTGATCGGGGAATCGTTCTGGCGGTCGCGAACGATCAACATGTTCGGCAGGCAAGTGATGCAGCCGCGCAAGATAGCGTTCCAGGGCGATCCCGGCGTCAGCTATGTTTACTCGGGTGATGTCCATCATGCCGACCCCTGGCACGAAGCCCTGGTCGCGCTGCGCGCGGAGATCGAGCGGCAAGCGGGATGTCGATTCAACTGCGCGCTGCTCAATCTCTATCGGGGGGGCAGCGACTCCATGGGATGGCATTCGGATGATGAAGCGGAACTGGGCTCATGCCCGACCATCGCGTCGATCAGCCTCGGTGCGGTGAGACGGTTCGTGCTGCGAAGCAAGCAAGACAGGAGAACAAAGCTCGAGATCAGCCCGGCGCACGGAAGCCTGATGCTCATGCGTGGAGACCTGCAGCATCACTGGCAGCACGCACTGCCCAAAACCGCACTGGACGTGCAGCCCCGAATCAATCTTACGTTTCGGCGGATTGTTCTTTGTCCGAATCCGGATGCGCGTCGGACGCGATGACGTCGTCTATGGTCTGTTGAGCCTGGTCCAGCATCGCCCGACACTGCTTGCTGAGCTCGATGCCGCGTTTGAACCTGTCCAGCGAGTCGGCGAGTTCGAGTTCGCCCGATTCGAGCTGCTCGACCAGCGTTTCCAGTTCGGCAAGGGTTTTCTCGAAAGAAGGCTGGTTTTTGTTCTGGCTGCTGGGCACGTCTGATTCCCCGGATTCGAAGGGGTCATGGTAGCAGCGACTCCGGGCGCTGTTGCCATTCCAGCCGGCTTTCGGTCTGAGCCAGCCGTTCGGCGAAGCTGGCGTCCAGCCACTCGACACCAACGGCGCAGAGCCGGCCGTCGATCGAAAGTGCAGGGTAGGCATGGCGGCGCCAGGGCGGGATACCGGCTTCGCGCATCAACTCGGACACCTCCTTTGCCGGGCCGTCGGCATGAAGCTGCAAACGGGCGCCCCGGCGCGGTTGCGCAAGTTGCCAGCACTTGCCGATTTCGCCGCGCGCGACGCCGGACCAGGCCAGGCTGCCGCCCACCGGCAGTCGGCACAGGGCTCCGTCCGGCCAGTTGCATTGCCAGTCGCTCGGCACGTCGGGCTTGTGATCCAGCCAGAGTCGTCCGCGCCAGGCATGCAAGTGGGCCGCCGGCCAGTCGAGGACGGGTTGGCGGTCCGCGCGGGCCGAGGCGCACTGCGCGCGGAATTCTGCAAGCGGCCGGGTGTTCGGTGCAGCTATGAACTCGCGGGCGCACCAGGCCCGGATGACCGCGAACCCGTGTTCGGGTTCCAGCGCCAGCCAATCGGCGGCGTCCAGCGTGGTCTCGCCGGAACCGTCCCTGGCGCGGGAAATCAGCTCGAGAGTGCGTTCGGCCTGGGCGTCCATCGAACGGGCGGCGGCGCGCTGCCAGCGCGACGACTGCAGGATGGAGGACCGGTAGCCCGGCCAGCGTCGCGCGATTTCAGGAAGAACGCGATGGCGAAGGTAATTGCGATCGAGCGACAGGTCCCGGTTGGTCGGGTCCTGCAGGTAATCGATCTCGTGGCGGCGCAGGTATTCAAGGATTTCGGCTCGCGTCCATGCCAGCAACGGACGGCCCAGCCAGCCCGGCGCCAGGCGGCGCAGCGGCTGCATTCCTCGCAGCCCGCCCGGGCCGGCGCCGCGTAGCAGTCGCAGCATGACGGTTTCGACCTGGTCGTCGGCATGATGCGCGGTGAGCACGTGGTCTCCGGGCTGCATCAATGCCTGCAGCCGTGCGTAGCGCGCATGGCGGGCGGCGGCCTCGGGTCCGCCAGCCCCGCGCGGCTGCAGCGGATCGAGCCGCTCCAGACGACAGTCCACGCCCATGCCGGCGGAGATTTCGATCGCCCTCAGGGCCCGATCGGGGCTGTGCTCATCCAGGCCGTGGTCGATATGGACCACGCGGACTCGAGAGCCCAGACCGGCCGCGATCAGCAGGTGCAGCAGGCAGACCGAATCGGGACCACCACTGAACGCCACCCAGTTGGTGCCGGTCGGCGAAATCGCGTGGGTGTCGATGTCCGGGATCGGTCGGATTCCGGGTTCCGGTGCCGCATCGCTGCCGTTCGTGGCGGTCACTCGCGTTCGAGTGCGCCCATTGCCATGAGCCGATCGTAGCGAGCCTGGATCAGTTCGTCGGCAGGCATTTCGTCGAGAACCTTGAGCTGGCTCAGCAGGTGTTCCTTGAGGCGGGACGCGACTTCCCCGGGGTTTCGGTGGGCGCCGCCCAGCGGCTCCCGAATGATCTGGTCGATCAGGCCAAGCTGTTTCAGGCGCCGGGCGGTGAGACCCAATGCACCTGCCGCGGTTTCGGCCTTGTCGGCGGACTTGTAGAGAATCGAGGCGCAACCCTCCGGGGAGATCACCGAATAGATCGAGAACTGCAGCATGTTCGTGCGATCGCCGACGCCGATCGCCAGGGCGCCCCCGGAACCCCCCTCGCCGATGACGGTGCACAGGATCGGCACCTTCAGGCGCGACATGACCTTGAGGTTCATCGCGATGGCCTCGGACTGGCCGCGCTCTTCGGCGCCTACGCCGGGGTAGGCGCCGGGGGTATCGATCAGCGTGATGATCGGCAGACCGAAGCGCTCGGCCATTTCCATCAACCGCTGGGCCTTGCGATAGCCTTCGGGCCGGGGCATGCCGAAGTTGCGGTGAATCTTCTGCTTGGTATCGCGCCCTTTCTGGTGACCGATGATCATGACGGCCCGTCCATCCAGCGAGGCCGGGCCACCGACGATGGCGTGGTCGTCGCCGAAGTGCCGGTCGCCGTGAAGCTCTTCGAAGCGATCGAAGATCAGCGGGATGTAATCGAGTGTGTGTGGCCGCTCCGGATGTCGCGCGAGCTGTGAAATCTGCCAATCCGTCAACCCGGAAAAGATCGATTCCATCTGCTCCCGGCAGCGGGTTTCCAGACGCCGGATTTCATCGTCCAGGTTCAGTTCGTGGCTGCTGCCGACGTTGCGAAGTTCGGCCAGCTTGGCTTCCATCTCCGCGATGGGTTGCTCAAAGTCAAGATAGGTGCTGCTCATTCGATTGCATTGATCCCAGGGCGCAGACTCGAGTATATCGTCCGTGCCGCAGGCTGTCGCCTGGACGTTCTTCGGCCGTCAGATTTCGAACGGCTCGGTGGGGATTCGCTCCGGCGTCCAGTGACCGATCGCCCATGTCCAGAGCGATTCCAGCGACCGTAGACCTGGAGGCGGACGGTGGCCCAGCGCCTCCAGCACCAGTGCCAGCGCATTCGCCGGCCGCGCTTGCCGTATCGGATCGGCGCCGCTGGACTTGGACAGCTTGATGCCGTTGCTGGCGACAACCAGCGGAAGATGCATCCAGCGCGGTACCGGCGCGGCCAGCGCTTCGAAGATCACTTGTTGGCGCGGGCTGGAATCGAGCAGGTCGCTGCCCCGAACGATCTCGGTCGCCCCGGCCGCAATATCGTCGACCACCACCGCCAGCTGATAGGCGAAAAGGCCGTCGGCACGACGAATGACGAAATCGCCGCAGGTTTCCGACAGTCGGTGGCTGGACGGCCCGAATACTCGATCGACCAGCTCGACGGGTGAAGCCGGCACGCGGAAACGCACGCTTCGGGGGTTCTTGCCGGGCGGAATTCCATTGCGGCACGTACCCGGGTAGACCCCGGATGCAGGCAGGTCGCGCCGGGTGCAGGCGCAGTCGAACGCAAGACCTTCGTCGCGCAGGCGCGACAGGGCGAACTTGTGCCGGGCCGAAGCGCGCGACTGGTAGACGACCGGCTCGTCGGACAACATGCCGAAGCGCGCCAGCGTTTCGAGCTGGTCATTGGCCGCACCAGCGACTTCGCGCGGCGGATCGATATCCTCGATCCGGACCAGCCAGACGCCGTCGTTTGTTCTGGCCTGAAGAAAGCTGCCAACCGCCGCAAGCAATGATCCGAAATGAAGCGGCCCGGTCGGCGAAGGCGCGAACCGGCCGCGGTAGGCCCGGGGAGCGTTCGAATCGTGCTTGTTTTGGGCGTGTCGGGCATCCATATCGGGTTCAAACTCAACCAGTACCAATCAAACGAGGAAACAGACCATGCGTCGTGTAGCGCTTTTCGTGATGACCAACCTGGCGGTGCTGGTGGTTTTCGGCTTCGTCATGAATCTGCTCGAGCCCTGGTTGCGGGCGCAGGGGATCGATGTCAACCAGGCGGGAATGCTTCTGTTCGCGCTGATCTTCGGCATGGGCGGTGCGCTGGTCTCGCTTCTTTTGAGCAAGAAGATCGCATTGATGACGACGCACGCCAGGATCATCGAGCAACCCGCCAGCCAGGTCGAGCGCTGGCTGGTGGCCACCGTCGAGCGCCAGGCGCGCGAGGCCGGGATCGGTACGCCCGACGTGGCGATCTTTCAGGCCGACGAGCCCAATGCCTTCGCGACCGGTGCATCGCGCAACAAGGCGCTGGTGGCAGTCAGCACCGGACTGTTGCGGCACATGAACGAGAGCGAGGTCGAGGCGGTGCTGGCGCACGAGGTCTCGCACGTGGCCAACGGCGACATGATCACAATGACCTTGCTGCAAGGCGTGCTCAACACGTTCGTCCTGTTGCTTTCCCGGGTACTTGGCCAGATTATCGACCGAGCCGTCTTTCGCAGCGAGCGCGGGTACGGGCCGGGCTACTTCATCACCGTGATCGTACTCCAGATCGTTCTCGGCATTCTGGCCAGCATCATCGTCATGGCGTTCTCGCGCTGGCGGGAATTCCGGGCCGACGCCGGCGGCGCCCGACTGGCTGGTCGCAGCAAGATGATCGCGGCGCTGGAGAAGCTGCGGCGCAGCAATCAGCCCGGTCAATTGCCGGAAGCGGTCGAGGCCTTCGGCATTCGCGGCCGGGTCGGCATGGGCTTCAAGCGCTTGTTCATGAGCCATCCGCCGCTGGAAGAACGTATCGCCGCGCTGAGCAACGGCGAGCGCTGAACAAGGCGAAGCTCCGGCCAGGGCCCGGTCGGTCATGTCGATGGCACCGCATTGCCGCGCCGGCGGCGGTCGAGATTGCGTCGGCGGTTGCAATGCCTCTCTTCGAGTCCGGTGACTGAGGCTATTCCGGCTCGTCGCGGACAAAGTCGTCCTGCACCAGGGTGATTCCGAACTGCCAGAGCGTCGCGAGGTCGGTGGTGTTTTCGACCTGCGGCGCAATGACCTGGATATTTTGCTCGGTTGCCGCTGCGGCCAGCGCCTCCAGCGATTTCCGGGCTGCTTCGTCGTTGCGAAGGGCCGCAGACACGTCGCCACCGAGCTTGAGGAAGTCGACGTTGACGTTCTTGATCACCAGATCGATCTTTGAGTCAGGCGTCACCTCCAGCAGCGCGAACCGGACGCCGCGTGCGCCCAGGCGGCTGATGAGGCGCTGTAGCTCGCGCAGGCGTTCGCGGACTTCGACTTCCTGGAATCCGAGGATCAGCTTGCGTCCATCCATGGTTTCATCGTCGATGAGGTTCTGGAGTTCGGAGATGAACTCGTCGTCGGTCAGACTCTGACTGCTCAGCGGGACCAGCATCTCCTCTTCTTCGCCTGGGTGGTTGCCGAGCCATCGAACGAGATTCTGCAGCAGGTCCCGGTCGAGCTCGGTCGAAAGACCCGACTGGGCTGCGGCCGGTCGAAATGTCGCCGGCATGATGATCTCGTCGCTGCCGTCGACGCGGAGTCGTGTTTCGAACTCGCTGATCAGGAAATCGTCGTCTTCCATGCTGGTGATCGGCAGTCGAACCAGACGGAACTCCTGGTTGTTGAGCGCGTGCCGAAGCCTTTCGGTCCACTTTTCGGTATCGCCTGAATCCGCAACGTCGGAGCTGGGACGATAACGGACATAGCTGTTTCCCCCGGTGCGCTGGGCTTCGCGCAATGCGCTTTCGGACTGTGCGAGCAACTCGTCGGCGGAAAACAACTGGCTGCCGCCTACCGCCAGACCCACGCTTGCCGTCACCGTGGGCGACTTGTCGCGGATTTCGAGGATTCGGCCGGAAAAGGTTTCGATGATGTGGGTGGCCAGTGATTCGGCTTCGACGCGGTCCTTGAACCAGATTCTTGCAGCGAGAATGTGATCCGAAAGGCGTGCCGGACGCATTTCCTCGTCGACCGATTCACGAAAGACTTCCGCCGTCTGTCGAATCAGCAGATCGGTGGCGGCCGCGCCGATCCTTTCCTGAAGTTTCGAGTGCTCGTCCAGCGATGCGAGCAGTACAGCCATGTGCTGGCCGTCCGGTGGGTAAACCAGTTCGTCCTGGAGATGGCGGATGAATGCCTGGCGATTGAGCAGCCCGGTCAGAATATCGTGTGACCGAAGCTTTTCCAGTTCCTGCTGGAGTTCGGCACTGTCGCCGGCCGGAACCAGCTCCCGGATCATGATCTGGGTACATGCTTCACCGTCATAGTGGGCCGGCGAGAATTCGGCGCTGGCGACGAACTCCTCGCCGTCGGCGCGGTAGGCCTTGAGTTCGAGGGCTTCGTCCGGCAACTCGCCGCGGGACAGTGACTTGAGCAATTGCTTCAGATCCAGCGTTCCGTCGCCGGCCGACAGCAGGTCGAGAATTGAAAAGCCTTCAATTCCGGCAAAATCGTCATAGCCGAAAAGTTCGAGGTAGCTGGGGTTGGCATAGATGTGAAGGCCCTCGTGCAGATACGCGATGGCCTCGCGCGAAGACTCCAGCAGCAGGTTGTAGCGTTCGTGAATGTCGCTGGACTGGCGCAGCGCCGCGCGCTGGCTCAGATTTTCCCGAATCAGCGCGACCCGCTCCTGGATAACCCGGGCCACCGAGCGCTGGTCGTCTATTCGCACGCAGCCGTTTACCCCCGAGTGCGCCGCGGCCTGGGCGGCCTCGGCATCCGGGGAAACCATGGCGATCAGCGCGATGGGCGGGTCGCTGGAGCGAAGCTGTCGCGAAAGCGGATCCAGCAACGGCTCACTGCCGGCGTGCACGTGCACGATCGCCAGATCCACGGCTTCGGCTTCCAGTATCCGGCTGAATGCGTTGGAGGTGTCGGCAAAGTGAAAACGCAGCCTGGAATCGGCCAGCAGCGTCTCGATCTCGCGCACGGTTCCCGGATCATCGTCAACGGCCAGGATATTCAGCGGATCGACTTCTTGGGTCATCTTGCTTCCTTCATTTCGCCTTGAATCCCCTAGTTTGGTCCGTATGGTACGTGCAACCGGTGTGCAAGACCAGTACAGCCGGTGATCACGGCACCGGCAATTTGGAAGGCGCCCCCGCCCGCTCTTCGACCAGTCGGGGCACAAGGTAGCCCGGCAGACATTCGCGCAATTCCTGAATCAGGGCAGCCGCGCGACCGCGGCCGACTTCGAAGTGCGCACTCCCCGACACCCGGTCCAGCGAGTGCAGGTAATACGGCAAGGCGCCGGCCTCGAAGGCGGCTTTCATCAAGCGCGCCAGGGTGGATGCGGAGTCGTTGACGCCGGCCAGCAGTACGGCCTGATTGAGGATTGTTGCGCCGGCATCGCGCATGCGCGACAGCGCGCTCGAAACCTCCTGGTCGAATTCGTTCGGATGGTTGGCATGCACCACCACGACAAGCTGTCGATCCAGGCCCTGCAGCCAGTCCACGCAGGCGTTGTCGATACGCGCCGGCAGCGTTATCGGCATGCGGCTGTGAATGCGCAGGCGCCTGTAATGCGGAATGGCAGCCAGCGCGTCGGTCAATCGCGCGAGTCTGTGATTGGCCAGCATCAGGGGATCGCCGCCGGACAGGATCACCTCCTCGACGTCGGGCGTTGCGGCGATGTAGTCCACGGCCCCGGCCAGGGCGGCGCCATTCAGGCCGTCGCCGGCATAGTCGAATTCGCGCCGGAAGCAATAGCGGCAATGAATCGGGCATGCGCCGGTGGCGATCAGCAGGGCGCGCCCGCGGTACTTGTGCAGCACGCCCTGTGTGGCTCGGCTGGCCGCGTCGCCGACCGGATCGGGCCCGAAGCCTGCCACCATGCGGTCCTCGTCGGCCAGCGGCAGCACCTGCCGAAGCAGCGGATCGTCCGGATCGCCGAGCCTCATGCGGTCTGCGAACGCTTCGGTGACCATGAACGGGAACGTTGCGCCGGCCGCAAGACCGAAGCGCGCCGGGTCGTGCCCCAGGTGGCGCAGCAGCGCGGCCGGATCGCGCCAGGCGCGCTGCAGCTGCACCTGCCATCGCGAATCGACCTTTACCCCCGTGTCGGCAGGTATCATATCGGGCTGAATTGCGTTTCCTGCCATCGTGGCCGTCGCGCCGGTTGCGGGAAGTGCCCCCATTTTATGTCTGTCGCACCGAGGACTGCCGAGAATCATGGCCAATTACAGCGCAAACGAACTGAAGAACGGGCTCAAGGTCCTGCTGGACGGCGAGCCGCACAACATCGTCGATACCGAATTCGTCAAGCCCGGCAAGGGCCAGGCGTTCACCCGTGTCCGGGTGCGCAACCTCAAGACCGGGCGGGTGGTCGAGAAGACCTTCAAATCGAACGAGTCGGTGGAGTCGGCCGACGTGTTCGAAAAGGAAGTGCAGTATCTTTACAGCGACGGCGAGTTCTGGCATTTCATGGATCCCGACAGCTTCGAACAGCTGGCCGCCGATGCCAATGCGGTTGGCGACGGCGCCAAGTGGCTCAAGGAGGAGGACCGCTGCCAGATCACGCTGTTCAACGGCTCCCCGATCAGCGTCACGCCGCCCAACTTCGTCGAACTGACGGTCGTGCGCACTGATCCCGGCGTGCGTGGCGACACGTCCGGTGGCGGCGGCAAGCCGGCCGAGATGGAAACCGGCGCGACGGTTCGCGTGCCGCTGTTCATCAACGAAGGCGAGGTGTTGCGCATCGATACCCGCTCCGGCGAGTACGTTTCCCGGGTCAAGGAATGATCCAGGCGCTGTTTCCGCGCTGGGTCGTGCCGGTGGTGCCTGAAGGGCGCGTGCTGGAAGACCACGCGGTGGTCGTCGAGAACGGCCGGATCGCGGCGGTGATCGCGGCCGACGGTGTCGAGGCACGCTTCCCGGCCGCCGAGCGCATCGAATTGCCCGATCGGGTACTGATCCCGGGCCTGATCAACATGCACACCCACTCGGCGATGGCGCTGCTCAGGGGGCTGGCCGACGACTTGCCGCTGATGCGCTGGCTGCACGAGAACATCTGGCCGGCCGAGAAAATCATCATGGGGCCGGACTACGTACGCGCCGGTACCCGGCTGGCGATGGCCGAGATGCTGCGTGCCGGCACGACCTGCTTCAACGACAACTATTTTTTCCCCAACGTAACCGCCGAAGCGGCGGTTGCGACCGGGATGCGCAGCGTGATCGGGATGCCGGTGATTGGCTTTCCCACGCCCTGGGCCGAGACCGAGGACGAGTATTTCAGGCGTGGCCTGGAGGTGCATCGGCGCTTCGCCGAGGAACCCATGGTGGGCATCAGCTTCGTTCCGCATGCGCCTTACTCGGTCGGCGACGACGCTTTCAGGAGAATAGCGCGGCTGGCCGAGGAACTCGACATCGTCGTGCACCTCCACCTGCTGGAAGCGCCCGGCGAGATCGAATCCAGTCGCCAAGCGCACGGCTTGCACCCGCTCGACCGGCTGGAGACCCTGGGTCTGCTGGGGCCGAGACTGCTGGCGGTTCACATGACCCAGATCGGCCAGGCCGACATCCCCAGGCTGGCCCGCGCCGGAGTTCACGTTGTCCATTGTCCGGATTCCAACATGAAGCTTGCCAGCGGTATCTGCCCGGTGGCGGGGCTCGATGCCGGCGGCGTGAACGTCTGCATAGGCACCGATGGGGCGGCGAGCAACAACGATCTCAGCCTGTTGGCCGAGATGCGCCAGACCGCCTTGCTGGCCAAGGTCTCGTCGGGCAACCCGGAAGCGATTCCGGCGGCCCGCGCGCTTTCCATGGCGACCATCAACGGCGCCCGCGCGCTGGGCATGGAAGACGAGATCGGGAGCATAGAGGTCGGCAAGCAGGCCGACCTGGCGGCGATCCGGCTCGATCGAATCGAAACCCAGCCGGTCTACGACGTGATCTCGCAGATCGTCTACGCCGTGCCCGACAGTCAGGTCAGCGATGTCTGGATCGCCGGGCGCAGGATTCTGCATGACCGGGAACTGACGACGCTCGACGAGGCCGAAGTACTGGCAAGCTGTCGCGAGTGGCGCCAGCGCATTTCGGCGGCCATCGACTGAAATACAAAAGCCGCCGCGAAACGAAAGTACACGAACAGAAGGACGAAACGACGACTGTGACCGAAGTGACGGAAACAACCGCAGCAAAGCTCAATCTCGATCCGCGCGAAGCCGACGCATTCAATCGACAGGCTTCGCGGTGGTGGGATCCTCAGGGTGATTTTCGCCCGCTGCACGACATGAACGGCCCCCGGGCGGAGTGGATTCGGGCCCAGGCGCCGGTGGAGGGCCGCAAGCTGGTCGATATCGGCTGTGGCGGTGGTCTGCTGACCGAGGCCATGGCGCGCGCCGGCGCCGAGGTCACCGGTATTGATATGGCCGAAAAGCCGTTGACCGTCGCAAAGCTTCACCAGATCGAATCCGGACTGGACATCGACTATCGGCACATCACCGCCGAGCAGCTGGCCGACGAATGCCCCGGCCGGTTCGACGTTGTGTGTTGCCTGGAGATGCTCGAGCACGTGCCCGACCCGGCCAGCGTCGTGGCCGCCTGCGTGAAGCTGGCCCGGCCGGGCGGAAAGCTGTTCTTCTCGACAATAAATCGCTCGCCGATGGCCTGGGGCATGGCCATTGTCGGGGCCGAATACGTGCTCGGCCTGCTGCCGCGCGGTACCCATCGCTACGACCGGTTGATTCGACCGTCGGAACTGGCGGGATTCGTCCGCGCCGCCGGCGGCCGGGTGATCAAGATCGCGGGCGTGACCTACAACCCGTTTTCCCGCACCGTCACGATCGGCGGCGCGCCGCGCGTGAACTACCTGCTGTCGGCACGCAAGCCCGAAGATGCGGCCGGCGACGAATGATGGACCGGATGCCCGAAGCCGTGCTGTTCGACCTGGACGGCACGCTCGCAGATACCGCACCTGACCTGATTGCCGCGCTGGAGCGGTTGAGACTGGAACTCGGATTGCCGGCGATCGAGACCGGCCCGCTCAGACACAGGGTCGGCCGCGGCGCGGTTGCAGTCCTCGAAAGCGGCCTGCCCGAACTTGGCCGGGCCGACCGGGAGGCGTTCCGCGCGCGCTTTCTCGACGATTACCAGGCCCGATGCTGGGAGGCCAGCCGCCCGTTCGACGGCATGCCGGATTTCCTCGACGATCTTGAAGCCTTGAACATTCCCTGGGGCGTCGTCACCAACAAGCTCGAGCGGTTCGCCAGGCCGGTGATGGAGCGGGCCGGCTGGGCCGGGCGCATGGGGTGTCTCGTCGCCGGCGACACGGTGAAACGCGCCAAGCCCGCACCGGAGCCGGTTCTGGCCGGGTGCAGCGCACTGGGTGCCGATCCGGGCCGGACCGTCTTCATCGGCGACGACGAGCGCGACGTGATTGCCGGCCGCGCTGCGGGAACCCGAACCGTTGCCGCGCTTTGGGGATATATCGCGGAGCCGGACAGGGTCGAAGCGTGGGGCGCCGATGCGATCGCGGAGGCACCCGGGGTGCTGACCGAGCTGCTCGAACTTCGCCGCCCGAGGGCCGCGGTATGAGCGACGATCATCTTCAGCGCCTGCTGCTGGAACAGGCCAACGTGCGCTGCGTCGTGGCCCATCTCGACTCGGTCCAGGCCGAGGTTCTGCGGCGGGGCCGCTACCCGGACGCGCTGGCGCGATTGCTGGGAGAGTCGCTGGTGGTCGCCGCGCTGTGCTCCAGCGGGGTCAAGTTCGAAGGCCGGGTCAGTCTTCAGCTCAGGGCCAGCGGAGCGGTCAAGCTGTTGATGGCCGACTGTACCGACGACGGCGGACTGCGCGGTCTGGCGCGCTTCGATCCGGACGCGATGCTGGCCGCGCGCGGGTTTTCCGAAATCGCCCAGGGCGGGGTGCTGACCATGACCGTGGAGCCGTCCGGCAATGGCCGGATGTGGCAGGGCATCGTGCCGCTGGAGGGCGATTCCATGGCCGAGGCGATCGCCGGCTACTTCGACCAGTCCGAGCAGCTTCCGACCCGTGTTCTGCTGGCCGTCGACGAGAACCGCGCGGCCGGTCTGCTGGTGCAGCGCCTGCCTGGCACGGCCGAGGATGACGACGGCTGGAACCGCGTATGCCGGCTGCTGGATACGGTCGAGAAAAACGAACTGCTTACGACCGATTCGGAAACCCTGCTGCATCGCCTTTTCCACGAGGAGACCCGGCGGCTGTTTCCGGCCCGCCCGCTGAGATTTCACTGCCCGTGCAGCCGGGAGCGCGTCGCCAGGGTGCTGCGCGGCCTGGGCGCCGAAGAACTGGACTCGATCGTCGAAGCGCAGGGCGAAGTCGAAGTGAGCTGTGAGTTCTGCAACGAGCAATACCGATTCGATCCGCTGGACGTCAGCCGGATCCTGCACAGCGACCTGCCGGAAGACGGGGATGACAACGCCACCGTCCACTGACGACCCGGTCGCCTGGTGCCGGAGTCGGCTGGTCGTGCCCGGCCACCCGCTTGCGCTGACGCTGCCCTATGCCCCCGCCGAAAAGCGCGACGCGCTGGTGGCGCTGTCGGCCGTTATCGGCGAAATCGCATCGGTGCCGGGTCACGTCAGCGATCCCGGTGTCGCGCAGCGCAAGCTGGGCTGGTGGCGCGAGGCGCTGGCCGAAGGGCTGCCGCACCCGGCGGTGCAGGCCTGGCTGAAGAGCGGGGCGGCGCGGCATGTTCGGGCGCCCGAGTTCGATCCGCTGGTGGATGCGGTGGCGCTCGAGATCGCGCCGCCGCGCTTTGAGCAGGCCAGTGAGCTGGAACAGCACTGCCGGGCCATTGCCGGTCCCGGCGCGCTGCTGGAAGCCAGGCTGATGAACGACGGCGCCGAATCTGAAGCCGACGATGCCGGGCGGCTTGTCCGCCTGGCCGCCGCCGGCTACCGGATCAGGATCACGCGCGACCTGGTGTTGGACGCGCGCCGCGAGCGCTGGCTGGTGCCGCTGGAACTGCAGGCCGAATTCCAGCTCACCCGGCAGCACATTGCCGCCGGCGAGGGTGGCCGACGGCTGGATGCGCTGGTACGCCACATGGCGAGCGATGCGATGCTGGCCATCGACAGGGAGATAGGCGAGTTTTCAACCGGCGCGGCCTGGCGCAACCGGCACTTCCTGCTGCGCGTCCAGCTGGACCGCAATATCGGACGCAAATTGCTGCGCAAGCCCGCCAGGGTGACCGAAGAGCGTGTGGCGGCCGGCCGGATCGGCGATGCCTTCTCACTGTGGCGCCGCGCCCGAGCGCTGCGCAAGGCGGCCATCAAGGTTTCGTAGGGGCGGTCTCCAGGCCGCGATTTATTTCAAGTCCAACCCAATCGCCGACGGACTCGGCTCCCAAAGGGACCAGGGAACCTCTGAATATCCCTATATCTCCTCCAGCGCCCGGTCGAGCCGGTCCAGGCTTCGCGCCAGGTTGTTGCCCAGCGGCGCGAGGTAGGCCGATTCCTTGCGCAGGCTTGCAAACAGCGAACGTTCGTCGGAAAGCGCTTCGCGATTGGGCCGCATGTCGTAGGGTTCGAGGAATTTTTCCAGGTCGTCGGCGCGCGCCAGCAGTTCTGCGCGGGTCGTGCGGTAGGCGTGCTCGGCCAGTTCGCTGCGGCTGGAATAGCTGAACATGTTGGTAAAGAACATGCGCTCGTCGCTGCGGTTGGGCTCGACCAGCAAAATCGAGGACTTCGGATATTCGGTGGCGTACTTGCCGATACCGATCTGCATGCGCGACTGGATCAGCGCGCGGAATGTCTGCGACAGCACCAGCGGCAATCCGCCCTGGATCATTCGGCTTTCGGTCATCGGATGCGCAGCGGCCGGCGCCAGCGCCGAATCGTAGGGCACCAGCGGATTGATGCCGATCAGCAGGTCGACGCCTTCCTTGAGTGCGACCGAAGCGTGCAGCGTGCGCCGCAGCGCGCCGTCGACGTAATAGCGTCCGTTGATCCGCACCGGCGGATACAGTCCGGGCAGCGCCGCCGACGCCTGCACGGCGCGCGATATCGGCACGTCTTCGGTGCCCGGCTCGCCGAATCGCACCGCGCCGCCGGTGTCCAGGTCCATCGCGACGATGCGCAGCGAGGTCTCGAGTTTGCGAAAGTCGTTGGTCCGGCCGGGACGGTCCAGCACGCGGCTGATGAATTGGTCGATGGTGTCGTTGTCGAAGATGCCGGTGGGCAGCACCCGGCTCAGGCCACCCACCGATTCCAGCCGACCGAGGCGTGACGGGTGCTTGACCGCTTCCGAGACCAGCGCGTACAGGGCGCCTGGAAGGTTGCGCGCGCGCTGCATGAACTCGCCCAGGGCCGGGCGAAGAAACGATTCGGGTTCGAAAGTGAATTCCGCGCCGGGCGCGCCCATGAAGATGCGGCACATCTGGCTGGTCGTGACCTGGTTGGCCAGACTGGTGGCCAGGAAGGCGCCGGCACTGACGCCGACGTAATTGTCAAGCTGATGAAGGCGCAGTCCGTCGATGCCTTCGTTGAGCGCCTGCAGCGCGCCGAGTTCGTAAATCGCGCCCAGCGGTCCGCCGCCGGCGATCGCCAGGCCGATCCTGGGCACCGGCCGGTCGTCGCGGTAGCGCGAGGCTGGATTCAGCGTCAGCATGGGCTGCTCCTGGCAAACGAACGATGCGTTCATTGTAACGCCGGATCGACAGCCCCGGATTCGGAACGTTCGTGACGTGAATCACCCCTATCGTCGATCGGCGCAGTTACCATTCGGGGATGTGTTCACCCGCCGCAGGCCGAAAAAATGCTCAAGACAGGACAGAAAGCTCCCGAGTTCGAACTGGCCGATGACCAGGGCGAATCCTTTCGTTTGCGCGATCATGCCGGCAAGTGGCTGCTGCTGGTGTTCTATCCGGGGGACGATACGCCGGTATGCACGCGCCAACTGTGCGAATACCGTGACGGGATCGAGGAATTCGAAGGTCTCGGCGTCGAGGTCGTCGGCATCAGCGGCGACGATGCGGAATCGCATCGCAAATTCAAGCAGAAGCGCTCGCTGCCGTTCAGGCTGCTGTCCGACCCGGATTTGTCGGTGGCCGGGAAATACGGCTGCCGCGGCATGATGGGCATGAAGCGCGGCGTGTTTCTGCTCGATACCGATCAGGTCTGTCGCTACGCGCACATTGAATCCGTGGCGCTGTTCCGCCGCAGCCGCGAAGAACTCGTCGAAGCGATCCGGGCGGCGCAGTAGTCATGTCGAAACCGGGCGCGGAACACCTGGCGCTACACACGCAGGAAAGCCAGGAACTGCTCGATCGGCTGGAAAAACATGCCGACGAATACCCGAGACTGGCCGAGTTGCAGCACTGGCAGCGGGCCCGGCTCCAGGAAACCTATGCCGATCTCAAGCGGCAATCGCGTTTCGAGCTGGCCTGTGTGTTCTTTCTCGAAGAGTTGTACGGCGGACGCGACATGCAGGCCCGCGACGCCCAGCTCGAACGGGCCCGTCCGATCATGTCGCGCATGCTCCCGGACCATCTGCTGCACGCCGTGGGCGAGGCAATGCGGCTGCAGTGGATGAGTATGGAACTCGATGCCCGTCTTTCGCAGCAACTCGAAGGCGATCTCGATCAGGCCGAATACGCACGGGCTTATCGCAGTCTGGAGGCCTGGGATGCGCGCCGGGAGCAGATCCGGCTGATCGATGACCTGGGCCGCTTGCTCAAGCGCACCGTGGCCCGGCCGATGATCCGGCGCCTGGTGCGCTGGATGCACGCCCCTGCCGTGGCGGCCGGTTTCGGCAAGCTCCAGGAATTCCTCGACGAGGGCCTGGAAGCGTTCGGCGAAATGGGCTCGGACGCCGATTACTTCGTCGACACGATCGTGGACCGCGAGACGCGTGCGCTCGACCTGATGAGGGAGGGCAGCGACCAGCCGTTCGAACAATGGATCGGGGATGGGCCGGAGGTCGGATAGGCAAAAACGGCAAAGACGGTTTCCGGTTTCGGGAAAAGCAAAATCAGCGCTCGGAATTTTCGGATATTGCGTCAAGCCAAATGCAAGCGACCAAAGCTGCAAAAACCAGGTGCGTAATCTTTTCCGGAAATCGGAAACCGGAAACCGGTTGTTCCGATCAGCTAACCTGTGCGCTTTCGAGTGACGGTAGCAGTGCTTGACTCATCCGTATCAACCAAAGGGCATTCCCCCGGCTGGCCGATTCGCGCTCCTCGCCGCGCTGTTTTCCAGCATCGGTCAGACGTTCTTCATCGGCCTGTTCGGCGCCGATTTTCGCGCCGAGTTCGGGCTGTCCGATGCCGGCCTGGGCGCGCTGTACAGCGGCGCCACCCTGGTCAGCGGCATCAGCATGTTCTGGCTCGGCGGGCTGGCTGATCATTTCAGCCTCAAGCGCGCCGTCGCCGGCGTCGTGATACTGCTGGCGCTCGGCGCCTGGCTGGTGTCCAGTGCCGCCAGCGCCTGGATGCTTTTGCCGGGCCTGTTCCTGATTCGCCTGTGCGGCCAGGGGCTGATGGGGCATCTCGGCGTGGTCGCCGCCGGGCGCTACGCGATACGCCGGCGCGGTCGCGCGCTGGCGATGGTCAGCTACGGTTTCATTCTGGGTGAGGCGTGCTTTCCGCCGCTGGTCGCGCTTGCACTGGATCAGTACGACTGGCGCAGCGTCTGGCTGGCCGCGTCGATCCTCATGGTGGCGGTCGGATTGCCGTTGCTGGCATGGCTGGCACGCCCGCTGACCGGCAATCCGGCCGCTGACGAGGAGGCGGCAGGGGCCGATGCCGGCGCACAACCGACGCCGCTGCTTCGTCGGCATCGCATGCTGACTCACGGTGCATTCCTGCGCGTGCTGTTGGTGGTGCTGGTGCCGCCGGTGCTGATCACCGCCATGTTCCTGCACCAGGGATCGATTGCCGAGCGCCAGGGCTGGACGCTGATCGAGGTCGGGCGGGCGTTCATTCTCTTTGCCGCCGCCCAGGCGGGCGCGGCGTTTCTGGCCGGACGCCTGGTCGACCGGTTCAGTGCGCGTGTTCTGCTCTATTTTCAGCTGCTACCGGCGGCCCTGGGCGTTCTGTCGCTCGGTCTGTTCGGCCCCAATGCGTCGCTTTGGACGATGTTTCTGGGGCTCGGCGTGACCGCCGGGTTCAACGGCGTGATCAGCGCGGCAATCTGGGTGGAGCTCTTCGGCACCCGCCAACTCGGCATGATCCGCGGCGTCTATGCCGCGCTGATGGTCGTCAGCACCGCGCTGGGGCCTGTGGTGCTGGGCGGTCTGCTCGATCTCGGCACCAGCCTGCTGGCGATCGGAATCGGCGTGACCGGCTATGCGCTGGTGGTGCCGGCCGCTGTTGTGCCCGGGATCGTTTCGCATCGTCGGCCAGAACGGACGCAGGGCGGGGCATGACCTTTGGAGAGGTTGCCCATGCCCTGTTCGGGCGGCGCATCGGCGTGTTGACGGCCGGGCCGGCGCGCCCGACAATACGCGGCCTGTCGGCAACCATCAATTTTCTAACCAGGAGATCCAGCGGTCGATGATCGTGACAACGCCCGACCAGTTCCGCGCCCAGCTGAAGAATGATTGGTTGACGGCCGACAGTGCGGCCGTGCCTCGCGCGGTATTCCTGGTCGAGCCGGCCGATTTCAGCCTGTCGCGCCAGGCCGCGCAAGACAACAGCTACATGGATCTGACCGTGGGCGTCAATCCAGGCCTGGCGATCGAGCAGCATCGCGACCTGACCGACCGGATCGCCGCCTGCGGGGTGCCGGTGATTCGCTTTCCGGGGCGCCGCGAAAACCCCGACGATCTATTTCCGAACAACGTGTTCGGCACCATCCCCGGCCGTTTCATCGTCGGCGCCATGTTGCATCCGGAGCGGCAGCAGGAAGCCCGTCGTGCCGATATCCGCGCGTTCTTTACCGAGCTGATGGACTACCGGGAAGTTGACCTTTCCGGACGCGACATGGTCGCCGAACTGACCGGCGCGATGGTCGTTGACCGCTCACGTCGCCTGGGTTTCTGCGGTATGACCGGTCGCGTTGACTCCCGCGGATGCGCGGCCATGCACGACGCGTTCGAACTGGCGTTGACCTTTCGGTTCGATCTGAAGCCCGAGGAGTACCACACCAACGTCGTGATGTCGGTACTGGCCTCGCGGGCGCTGGTGATCTGCCCTGATGCATTCGTCAATCCGGCAGTGCCCGCGGCCATCGCGGATGCGTTTCCCGGCCACGTCCTGGAGATCACGCGCGCCGAAAAGGAAGCCTTCGCCGGCAATTGTCTGGCGGTCAATTTCAACGACCTTTTCATCAGCGCTGCGGCCTGGCGGACGCTGGCGTCCGAAAAAAAGCGCCGGCTGGAGGCCTGGGGCTTCAATGTCCATGCCGTTGAACTGGATGAGATAGAGAAAGCCGGGGGTTCTTTAAGAT
>Ga0209947_1000339_pt1 | contig 29024 bp, 28 predicted proteins | sample SalPonR2_B_D2_MG_FD_185706 | JGI IMG/M metagenome (GOLD analysis project Ga0209947, IMG submission 185706) | Salt pond soil microbial communities from South San Francisco under conditions of wetland restoration - Salt Pond MetaG R2_B_D2_MG... ...
GAACACTTCTAAGTAACTTCGTTAGGTATTGGGTTATGGGTTTTAGGTATTAGGTTAAAAATCATAATGTTATACACTTCACCCATTAAACTCATAAAAGAAGTTACTTCTAAGCTCGGTCCCGGGCAGCCGGCCCGGGGGGAACACTTCCAAGGAACTCGACAATATTTAATATTATCTTAGAAGCTTCCGCTGCTGTCATTCCGAGAAACGAAAGTGACGAGGAATCTTGATTGTTAAAGATTTCTCGCTACCGCTCGAAATGACAATGCGGACGCTTTTCAGAGTTATTTTCTGCAAAAATGGGGCGCCAGCGCAATAAATCGCTTTTTACGAAGCCATCAATTATTGAATTTTAGAAACGGGGAGGGGGGCATTCTGTAAGGGGTTCTTTTGCCTTTTTTCAATTCCATGCCTGTGCCCCTCGCTTACTACGTGGCTACTGTCCACCAGGGCTTTACATCCTGTAAAAAATTATTTGACATTAAACAGCATTTGATCGGAAAAAAGTTTTAAGCCCTCGAAATGGGGCTATATGGAATTTCCTAAAATTCGGAGCAGGTGTTTGGCATGTTTGTTGCTGAGGTAGTCATTAAACGACCCATAGACGGGTCCGGGAGGCGGGAAAATGACGGGGAAAAAAAAGGCGTTGGTATTGTTGGACGGCTCTAAGCGCGCGCTTATGACGGTGGACTACATAGCCGGCATGCCGATGTTTCATTCCATGAGGATCGTTCTTTATACTGTTTTTAGCGGCATCCCAGAAGATTGTTGGGGGCCTGAGATCGAAGTCTCAAAATTTAACGCCTGTCATGCGATCGGGGCGTGGGAGAAGCAGAAAAAACAACGTATAGAAGAATATATGGAAACCGCCCGGCAGGGTTTGGTCGCCAAGGGGCTTGCCAAGGCCTCGGTTGAAATCAAAATTCACTATCGTGAGAAAGGCATTATTCGGGATATATTAAACGAGGCCCAGGCAGGTTACCAAACCGTCGTTCTCCGCAGGCAGGGAATGGGAGAGTTCGAGGGCGTAGCCCTTGGCAGCATTGCCAGCAGCCTTCTGTCGAAACTCACATTTCTGCCCCTTCAGGTAGCCGGCCGAAAAGAGCAGACGAATAGGATCCTCATTGGCGTGGATGGATCCCTGGCTTCGACTCAAGCGGTTGATTTCCTCGCTGAAAATCTTGGAGATGGCGATTTCACCGTTTGCCTGCTGCATGTTATCCCCGGCTTCACCGGTAAAAGTGAAGATAAACCAGATTTTATGATGCCGGAAAAGGGTCCTGACAGCGTGGAGGCGTATATACGAAAACAATTCAAGGGCTTAAATGAAAAACTGGTTGCCGCCGGCCTTCGACCGGAAAATATTGTGGAAAAAATTACGACGGGCGCCTACTCCCGCGCCGGGGCAATCGTTATGGAGGCTGAGTGCGGAAATTACAGCACAATCGTTGTCGGCCGGCATGGCCTATCCAGGGTGCGGGAACTTTTTATGGGAAGGGTCTGCCGGAAGGTTGTTCAGGCCGGAAGGTACCATACGGTGTGGATCATCTAACTGTTGATGCATAGCAGCCGAATTTACTTAGACCTAAATTGGAACAATGTATAAAAAGCGGTTTATGCCAATAACCAAAACCCTTCTCATGACTGCCTTCTGCAAGTTCGGATTCTGAGACGATTCCGGATAAACGGGCATTTAGCTTCTCTCATCTCGGTTGAGGCAGCAAATCCCCCTCGGCGCGATCTGTTTGCCATGGTCGCCGATAAAAACCAGATTTTTGGATTTCTCCGGGGATAAAAAAAACCTGGTTTTAAATACGTCCCTTCCAAACGGCAGCAATGAGTCAAGTCCGTCGGTTTCGATATAGACCTGTTTTGCAATGCCACTGTTTTCTTTTAGGGCATAAATAAGCTCCATCGCGGACGCTGCGTCAAATATTCCGCTAAGCTTCAGGTAAAGGCGGTTTTTATTGCCGTGGCTGGTAATTCTGAAATTTTTGGCCATATAACAAGACTCCTTGATACGCTTGTAAGTTAATAGGCAAGACCTTGACCCGTTATTCTTTCTAATCGTTACCTATAGCAATATCGATGCCATCATAGAGCCCCTCTGGCAAAAGCCTAAATATACCGTATGCAGAATTACTCCAGTGGGCCTAAGATGAACCCGAGGGCATGGGAAGCGCTTTATTTAGTGTCCATCCATAAACACGATCCCTACCTGTCAACCCGAGCGGTGAATTCGCCAACATTGGCCATGCCGCGCCATCGAGACAGGCGGGAGCAAAAAATTGGCATGTTTGTTGCAATTCAAGTGTTTACAGCGGTTTCACCTATTACAGAACGAAGCGGGATGGCTTCGTAAAAAGTCCAATATCTGTGTTGCGCTTCCGTCCCTCGGAATTTCACGTACAGCTAAGTAGTTTGCATTCCTCGGGATTTTGCGCGCCTTGATCTTAAACTTTTTACTTTGCCATCCTAAAATCGACTTTTTACGAGATTGTCAAGCGGGGAAGATGATGGAAAAAAATAAAAATCTGTTGGTCCTTGTCGATGGCTCGGCGCGGTCTTTGTTGACGGTGGATTATGTGGGCAAACTAGAGGCATTCTCGGACATGAGGATTGTTTTGTTCAATGTATTCAGCGGGGTCCCGGAGTGCTTTTGGGATCTGAAGCACGAGACGATAGGCTCGGGAACCGCGAGACAGATGCAACTCTGGGAAGACCAGCGGAAACGCGATATCAATGCATATATGGATCGGGCCAGACAGCATTTGATCAACTCCGGGATCCCTGGGGCCTCAATCGAAACCGTTATTCATAATCTTCAGAAAGGGGTTGCAAGGGATATTCTAAAGGCGGCTGAATCCGGCTATACGGCAGTTGTTTGTCGCAGGCGAGAGAAGGATGGGCTGGAGGGCGTGGCCGTGGGGAGTGTGGCCAACAAGCTGATTGCAAAGATAGACTCTTTGCCGGTGCTGGTGGCGGGACGGCAACCGCAGACGAACAAAGTGCTGCTTGCTGTTGACGGTTCTGCCTCCTCTGTTCAGGCGGTTGATTTTGTGGCCGAACATATGGGCGGCAGGGGCTATAAGGCGGGGCTTTTCCATGTCATCCGGGGATTTCCAGGGTTGAATGCGAACCCTAAGGAACTGGAGATGGCCTCCGAATGGGGATTGGCCGCAGAAGCTGAAATGCAGAAAACATTCGAAGTATTAACGGATCGACTTCTCGATGCCGGATTCTCTTCAGGATCGGTTACACACAAGATCATCAGCGGCGTGCACAGCCGAGCCGAGGCGATCGTCCAGGAAGCCCAATCCGGTGGATACGGTATCATAGTGGTGGGTCGCAGGGGCTTGTCCCGGGTGAGTGAATTTTTTATGGGCCGGGTCAGCACCAAAGTCGTTCAGGCCGGCCGAAATTTTTCCGTATGGATTATTCCCTAATGGTTCAATATGGGCCCCAAATCGAATTAAAAGATGTGGGCAAGCTGACCATTCGGGATTCGGCCCGAAGATGCGCCTTTGGTTCCGGAAGCCTGGATGATCGAGCCATGAAATCGGCTTCAAATAACCGTGACCATATCATCTCCGGTCAGCTTGCGATATAGATATGGACCTGCCATTACGATCCAAACTGCTGGCCGCTTTTGTCGGAGCGGTCGTGCTCTTCGGCGCACTGGTGATTTTAAGCGGCGGTTTTTTAATCAATCGAATGGTTTTAAGCGAAGCCCAGCGGCGTACTGAGTTGGCCCTGAAAACCGCAGATGCCATGCTGGCCCGCCGGCTGGAGGAGGCAGAGAAAATTTGTCTGATGATGTCCGGCACGCATATGGCCGAACTCATCAAGACCGAGAGCCCGATTCCCCAAAGCTTGTTGAGGGATCTGTTAAATCTGTCCGGCTATGACTTTATCCATATACTGGATAGGACAGGGACGGTTATTGCCACTGCGAACGGCCACGCTGCGGGAAGAGCCCTCGGCGGCGATACAATGGTCGACCATATTATCGACGCCAGGCGCCCGGCCAGCGGAGTTACGCTTGTTTCAATGGCCTCTCTTCGCTCGGAAGCCCCATCTCTTATGGATAAGGCCCGGGTAAGCATAATTCCCACGCCGCATGCCAAAGCCGGGGGCCCAAAGCGGTTAACCCATGTCATGGTGATGGACGCAGCATCACCGATTTTCGATCAAAATGGGAGACTGGCCGGACTCGTAAGGGTTGGCAGTGTATTGAACCGAAATTTCGATTTTGTCGATTTTGTCAGAGAAAATATTTTTACCGTGGCCACCTATAAGGGGAAAAACCTGGGTACGGTGACCATTTTCCAGGGGGATGTACGGATTACAACGAATGTTATCGGAACAGACGCTCGGCGGGCCATCGGCACCCGGGTATCAGAGGAGGTCTATGACTGGGTTCTGGATGCCGGCAAGACTTGGACCGGCCCGGCATTCGTCGTGGACAGCTGGTACATATCTGCCTATAAGCCGCTCAAAAATATTAATGACCGGGTCGTGGGGATGCTCTATGTCGGGGTCTTGAAGCAGCGCTATGACGATATGCGCAACCAGGCGCTGCTCCTTTTTGTCGGCGTGACCTTTCTGGCGCTCATCGGGGTGGGGTTTTTATCCTTCGGGCTGGCCCGGCGGCTGTCAAGGCCCCTTGCCCGGCTGACATCTGCTACAGCGGAAGTCTCCCGCGGCAATCTATCCTATCAGCTGCCCGACCCCCCGTCGGCAAAACGCGATGAAATCAATCGGCTGACCTCAGCGTTTAACCGGATGGTTTCAGCGTTGGGCCAGCGGGATAAGGAGCTCCAGCGAAGCCGTAATAATCTGCAGGTGACGGCGGATAAGTTAAAGAAATCCGTTACCCATTATCTGGAGACGCTTGAATTTATCACCCATGAGTTGAAAAACCAGATCGCCGCCATGAAGATCAACCTGCTTGCGGTAAAGGACGGATACGTAGGGCCGGTTTCAGAGGACCAGCAGGCGGCGCTAAATGATGTGAATCAGGCCATTGTCCGCGCTGAGGAGATGACGCTGAACTATTTGAATCTATCAAGGATTGAAAAAGGGGAGCTGCAGGTCAGAATACGAAATGTTCATGTGGCCTCCGATGTGATCAAGCCGGTATTGAACAACTTGCGCACCCGGCTGGAGCGACGGCGAATGAGGCTTTCGCTGGATATGATGCCGGATCTTTTTGTCCGGGCCGACCCTTCGCTTCTCCAAATTGTTTATGAAAATCTGGTGAGCAATGCGATCAAATATGGGCGTAAAAACGGGCGCATAGTGCTTTCCGGCAGGAAAAAAAAGGATCGTGCGGTGTTTTCCGTCTGCAATGACGGTCCGGGCGTCCCTGAAGAATCTATGGACAAGCTTTTTGAAAAATTTTTTCGGATTCATCATCAATGGGAAGAAGAACGGGGCACGGGCCTGGGGCTATTCATCACCCGGGAGATCCTGCGGCGACAAAAGGGCGAAATTCACGCTGAAGGCAAGTACGGCGAATGGATCAGTTTTGTTTTTACGCTGCCGGGGCCGGATTCCCAATCATTATCAGGGTGTCATTTAAAGCCTGGAGGATAGGCGTATGGCGGAAACTGAACAAAAGACCCTGCAGGGGGGCCGAACCATTCTGGTAGTGGATGACGAGGCGGAAATCCGCCGCGGCTGTGAGCGGATTCTAAAATCCGAAGGCTACCGGGTTTTTTTGGCATCGGGCGGGCAGGCGGGGCTTGATCTTCTGAGACGTCAGCCAGGCATTGATCTGGTGCTTGTGGATTTAAAAATGCCGGGCATGGGCGGTTTTGAATTTCTAAACCGCGCCCGCCGGATTGCTACGGAAATCGAGTTCGTCGTGATTACCGCCTATGCCACGATAGAATCCGCGGTAGAGGCGACCAAACGGGGGGCCTATGATTTTATTGCAAAGCCTTTTACTCCGGACACCCTGCTGCATCTGGCGAAACGCGCCCTTGAACGGGTAAGCCTGCTGCAGGAAAAAAACCGTTTGGAAGCCGAGCGCCGGCAGCGAATGCTTGAGCTGGGCACCGAAAAAAGCCGTTTACGGATGATTATTGATTGTATGGAAGACGGCGTTTTGGTCTGTAATGCTGAGAAGATGCTGGTGCTTCACAATCCCGCCGCATTGAAGTTGATCCGGCATACGCCACTTAAGGCGGGCAACTACGGGGTTTCCGAGGTCATTACGATAAAGGCGTTAGTTGAAATGATCAGCCAGGTTTCAGAATGCCGAAAGCGTATTTCCAGGGAAATCATTTTAGAACCGGCATCTCGCAACCAATGCGTGCTTTCCAATACGGCGCCGGTCATTGATCCGGATTCCCGGCAGTTTCTGGGCACCATTACGGTAGTTCGGGACATTTCCGAAATCAGGCGGGTTGAAGACGTAAAGGCCCGCTTTGTCAGCATGGTGGCCCATGAGCTCCGGGCCCCTTTGGCCGCCGTTGACGGCTACCTGGAAAATATGGAGGCGGGGCACATCAAGACCTTTGATAAACAGCAGGAGATTATCAAACGCTCAAGGCGCCGGCTTGGGGCTCTGATGGAGATGGTCAATGACCTGCTGGGCATGGCCCGCATAGAGGCCGGTACGGCAGCCCGTGAAATTTCGTCCCAAAATATCGCTCAAATAGTTGATGCGGTCGTTTTTATGGCGACCCCATTGGCCGAAGAAAAGAATGTTCAAATCAATGTTTCTCTTGATAAGAACCTGCCGGCTGTTCAGGCAGACCATGACGATCTGCAACGTTTGTTTAGCAACCTGGTCAGTAACGCGGTCAAATACAATCGCAAAGACGGCTCCGTCATCCTCCGCGCTCAGGCGGATGGCCCCTATATACGGATCTCTGTCTCGGATACGGGCATCGGATTCCTGCCGGAGAATCGTGAGGACCTGTTTACCGAATTTTTCCGGGAAAAACGAAAAGAGACGCGCCTCGTAACCGGCACCGGCCTTGGTTTAAGTATCGTCAAACAAATTGTGGATTTCTATCACGGCCGGATCCACCTTGAGAGCAAGTACGGCAAAGGGTCGAAATTTACCGTATGGCTTCCGGCATCCGCTTAAAAGCTCAATATGTCCAGGCACCTTCCTAATATGCGCCTTACGTGCCAATTTTTTTTACAAAGTGAAAAATTTATAGGCGTTGTCGTCGTTTTCAGTCATCAGCGATACCTTATCATCTGCAGCTTCTGAGTCCAATATGCCGGTGTAGAATCTGCTGGGATTCCGTTAATTGCGGTGTTGAGGGCGTCCGTGTACGGCTTCGGGCGCCGTCGCTGGTTATTACCGTCTCAAACCGTGCTGCCGATCAAGGCCCTCAGGCTTTTCATATTGGCATATTAATTGAATTGTCTAGTGGTGTCAAAGCCGGGAATTGTGTTTTCAGCCGTACCGTTTGACGCCTTTGCACGGGCATTTTCGGCCGCATCCGGGATATGTGGCCAATGACAATTTCAGCCGGATTGCAGATGAAAAAAGACAAAGGAAAACAGAGCCAATATTATCAAACCTTGACGCGGAAAATGATTCTCACCGTGATCATTGTATCCTTTACCCCCATGGTCCTTGTCATCGCTATCCTGCTGCAGCAGTTTAATGCCTCGTATCATGAAAAGACCCATGCGCATTTGAGCGAACTGGTTCAGAAACACAAGCAGAATATCGACTCATTTTTGCAGGAAAAACTTTCAACCATCGAATTCCTGGCCTCCACCCAGCGACTCTCAAGGCTCAATGACAATGATTTTTTATACGAAACCCTGATCAAATTACGGCGCGACTATGACAATGTATTTGTGGATCTCGGGTTGATCGATGAAAAGGGAATTCAGAGGGCCTATGCCGGCCCCTATGAACTGGAGGCGGCGGATTATAGTAATGCCAAATGGTTCAAAAAGGCGATCAGCGAACCGGAGTTTATCAGCGATGTCTTCTTGGGGCTCCGGGGGTTTCCCCATTTTATCGTGGCGACAAGGGTTAAAAAGAACGGCGGCTTCTGGCTGATGCGGGCCACCGTCAATTTTAACGCATTTAATTCCCTGGTTCATAACTTCCAGGTGGGGCGGACCGGCTTTGCATTCATCCTGAACCGGACGGGCGAGTTCCAGGCCAAGCCGAACCAGGAAATAAAACCCTGCAGTCAGTGTTATTCATTTTTTTGGGAGGCGGTGGAAAAGACCCGGAACAACATTCTTATTACCCGCTGGACCGATGACAGCGGAAGGGAAAACCTGTATGCCGTCGGCAGTTTGAAAAACGGCGACTGGCTGCTGATCGTCAAGCAACAGGCCGAGGACGCGTTTTCCGATCTAAACCGGATGTCAAATATCGCCCTGCTTATTTTTCTTGTTGGCGGCACGGCGATTATCGGTATGGCCGCTTTTACCTCCAAGCAAATGGTCCGCAGGATCCGCAAAGCGGACCAGGAGACGGAAATGATGAACAAACAGATTATTGAAACAGGAAAGATGGCTTCACTGGGGGAACTGGCGGCAGGGATTGCCCATGAAATAAATAATCCGGTTGCCATTATGGTGGAGGAAGCCGGTTGGATGGGGGATTTGTTTGAAGACGAGCCGTTCGCGGAAAGTAAAAATCTTTCCGAATTCAAACGTTCGCTGGCGCAGATCAATACCCAGGGCCAGCGATGCAAAGAGATTACCCACAAGCTTTTAAGTTTTGCCCGAAAAACCGACACCACATTAAAAGATGTCCAGGTCAACCAACTGATCCAGGAAATCGTTGGGCTCTCCGAGCAGATGGCCAGATATAATAAGGTCACCATGGCAACCGAGCTGCAGCCCGATTTACCGTTTATAACGATCTCCCCTTCCGAGATGCAGCAGATGCTTTTAAACCTTATCAACAATGCCATCGATGCCATGAGTAAAAGCGGGGGGACGATAAAAATCATCACCAAGTTAAGCCGCTTGGAAAAAGACCATATTGTCATCATTGTAGAAGACGACGGGCCGGGAATACCCGAGTCCAACCGGGAAAGAATATTCGAACCCTTTTTCACCACCAAGCCCGTGGGACGCGGCACCGGCCTAGGGCTGTCCATCTGCTACGGGATCGTCCAAAAAATGGGCGGTAAAATCGATGTCCACAGCACGGTGGGGGAAGGGACGCGGTTTAGAATATGGATTCCGGTACAGAAATAGAGAAAGGAGTAAAAAAAATGGCGAAACCATACATCATGCTGGTTGATGATGAGGAATCCTTTGTCGAGCCAATGCAAAAGCGATTGGACAAACGCGGCTATAAAATTATTGCCGCTTACAGCGGCGATGAGGCGTTGAGACAAATGGACACCCACCGCAACCTCGACGTCGTGATTCTGGATGTCAAGATGCCCGGCATGGACGGTATTGAGTCCCTAAAGGAGATTAAGAAGAAGTTTCCATTGGTTGAGGTAATCATGCTGACCGGGCATGCCACCGTGGAATCGGCCATTGAGGGCATGAAGCTCGGCGCCTTTGATTACCTGATGAAGCCATGCGAAATGGATGTTCTAACGGCGAAAGTGGAAGAAGCAGCCGGAAAAAAGCATGCCCACGAGGAAAAGATTGAAAAGGCAAGAATCGAAAAAGTGATGTCAACACGCGGCGTGTAGGCCCTAAAGATCAATACGCCCTAAAGTGAATGCGTTGGCTGAAATAAGATGGTGAGCTATGTCCGGTGCCGCTGATAACTGCAGCAACCCCATAAATCTTCTGCTCGTGGATGACGAGGCGGGATATGTCAATGTATTGGCCAATCGGCTAAGAAGACGGGGAATGGGCGTTGACAAGGCTTTTAGCGGGGCGGAGGCCATTCAAGCCGTGGGAAAGGGAGCCTTTGATGTCATTATCCTTGATCTGAAGATGGAGGACATGGACGGCCTTGAGGTCCTCAGAATATTCAACAGCATGGCGCTTGCATCAAAGGTCATCATGCTGACCGGTCACGGTTCCCAGGCGGCAGCCCGGGAGGGACTCCGGCTAGGGGCATTTGACTATCTGACAAAGCCTTGTGGGCTTGACGAGCTCCTGGAAAAGATCAATGAGGCCTATCTGTCAAAGAAGATACCGTGAATAGGAGTGGAATCAATGTTTTTCAAATCCAATTTGTTTAAGCTCGGAATCGGCATCCTGCTCGGCGCGATCGTTTTGTTCCTTCCCCGCCCGGAGGGGACGAAATATGAAATCACCGGCGACGCCGGGAAAAATCTCTACCAACGGGTCAATGAAAATTTTTCGGTGGCATCTGAAAAGGACGGCACCTATGTACTTGAAAGCCAGGCGCCTGGATCTTCAGAGGCGAACGGTCAATTCTTGAAAAAACTAATTGGCTCGGCCGGACTAGAAGATGTAGAAGTGGACTATGTGAACGGCCTTGCGCCTAAAGCTAAAAGATTTTTAGCCCTGCTGGTGTTCCTGATATTTATGTTCGTTGTGGAGCCCATCCCCCTTGAAATTACGGCGATTTTAATCGGGGTTGGCCTTGTGATCATGAATGTAAGCGGTGTCGAGGGGGCGTGGGCGCCGTATATGCACCCGGTGGTACTCTTTATCATGTGCTGCCTGATATTTGCCATCGCTCTGGACCGGTCCGGGCTAACCAAGCGTTTAGGCTATTTTATCATTCGCAAGGCGGGAACCAGCGTGACCCGTTTTACCTTTATCATTTCGATAGGTCTTGGATGGGCCTCGGGGTTCATGCATGATGCCGCGGCTTGCGCCGTCGGGCTTGTCACCATGCTGCCGATGATGCGGGCAGCCGGCATTGAGCCGCACACGCGCACAGCCAAGTTCATGATGCTCTCCCTGCCGTTTGCCTGCTCCTGCGGCGGCATGGGCACCCTGGTCGGCGGGGGCCGCAACATGGTCGCGGCCGCTTTTTTAAAAGAGTTTACCGGACTGGAGATTACGTTTTTCGAATGGATTATGTATGCCCTGCCTATGGCGCTTGTAACGGTGCCGGCAGCCGTTTTTGTGGTCTACCTGGTTTTCCGTCCGGATCCGAACATCAGGCTTCCCGAGCTTGACGAGGCATTGGGGCCGCTCACCCGAACGGAAATTGCGACCCTGATTATTGTCGGCCTGACATTTTTGACCTGGTTGACCAAGGGCCTTCACGGAATCCATTACTCCATTACCGGGATGCTGGGCGTGGCCGTGCTGACGGTTACCGGGTGCCTCAAGTGGGAGGATATCAATGACAACCTGGAATGGGGCACCGCGCTGTTTATTTTTGGCGGCGGCATATCACTCGGATTGGCAATGGGGTACTCAGGCGCGGGAGAATATTTTGCCAATCTATTTTTTCCTGTTGTTCAAGGGGGCGGATGGTTGGGCCTGTTTATCGGGGTCGGCATATTCGGTGCCATTGTGACCAATGCCATGGCCAACGTGGCGGCAGCCGCCCTTATTTTGCCGATCGTCATCCCCATGGCTCTAATGGAAGGCGTGGATCCGACAGTACTTGCCTTGTGCCTTGGTATGGCCTGCTCTTTTGCCATGCTTCTGGTTATCGGTTGCCCGCCCAATGCCATTGCTTACAGCTATCGGTATTTCAAATCCGTCGATCTGACCAAGCTTGGCCTTGTGGCGATGCCGGTCCTGCTGGCGATTCTTGTCATTATGGCGACGGTCTGGTGGAATATTCTGGGATTGGTTTGATTTTTTAAGGGGTGTGAACAGCGAGCGGGAGAGGGGATATTCAAAGATGGATAAAATCCGGGTACTGCTTGTAGACGATGAAGCCGATTTCAGGCGTCCCATTGCCAAACGGCTGGCGCGCAGGGACTTTGAGGTCCATGAAGCCGGAAGCGGTGAAGATGCCCTGGATTATTTGGCAAGCCTATCCGTGGATGTTGTGGTGCTCGATGTAAAGATGCCCGGTTTGAATGGTATCGATACCATGGCCAGGATCAAGGAACAGTTCGAAGGCATTGAGGTGATCCTGCTGACCGGCCATTCGTCCACGGAAGACGGGGTGGAGGGGATCAAGCGAGGGGCGTTCGATTACCTCACAAAGCCCATTGCGCTGGAGCATCTGGCCGGCAAGATTACCCAGGCCGCGGATAAACTTCACCGGGAAATAGAAAAACAGCGCGAGGCGAATTTCAGGGCGAAAATGGAGCAGCAGATGATCGCCACCGAGCGGCTGGCATCCCTGGGAACCCTTTCTACCGGCATTGCCCATGAAATTGACAATCCCCTGGCGATCATCAAGGAGGCTTCCGGGTACCTGCGCCTTGTGTTGGGCAAGGATGAGATGGCCGGCATCCCCAGGCGGCAGGAGCTTTTCAATGCGGTGGATAAGATCGAATCCGCAGTGGACCGGACCCGGCGGATTACCCATCAGCTCTTGGGCTTTGTCCGCAAGCAGGAGCAGTCCTTTATGGAGACGGATCTCAAGGCACTGGTCGACGAGACGGTTGAATTCCTCGGCAAGCAAGCCCGTCAGAACGATATTGAAATCAGTGTTCAAGCGGGTGCCCAGGGGGGCATCTGGAGCAACCCATATGAAATCCGTCAGGTCCTGGTAAACCTGTTGACCAACGCCATCCACGCGACCCCGCCGGGGGGTTGTATCACCGTAAGGACTGAAGATCTTGATGAAGGGATCAGCCTATCCGTGGCGGATACCGGAAGCGGAATTCCGAAAGAAAACCTGGAAAAGGTTTTCGAGCCCTTTTATACTACCAAGGCCCCCGGTGAGGGAACCGGCCTCGGCCTATATGTCAGCCGTGGCATCATCGGCCGGCTGGGCGGAAAAATAAGGATTGACAGCCGGCTCGGATACGGCACGAAAGTCTTGATTGAGCTGCCCCGCTGCCAGGTATTCGAAGATGAAATCAAGGACAACGAAAATATTTGCTACGAAATTTTAAACAAAATAAAGGGAGAGCCCGAATCATGATCAAGATCCCGACCAACGTCCTAATCGTAGATGATGAAAAAGATTTTGTGGAGATGTTCGGCCTGCGGTTGGAAGAAGCCGGCGAGCGCGTCTACAGGGCCTATAGCGGCAAGGAGGGGCTGGAGGCGCTTGAAAAAGAGAATATTGATGTGGTCGTTTTGGATATTAAAATGCCCGGAATGGACGGTATTGAAACCCTGCAGGAGATCAAGCGGCGGCATCCGGTTGTCGAGGTTATCATGCTGACCGGCCACGGCACCATTGAAACCGCGGTGGAAGGGATGAAACTGGGGGCCTACGATTATCTGTTAAAACCCGCGGATGTTGAAGAAATTACCACAAAAATGGAGGGGGCGCGTAAAAGAAAGGATGAACAGGAGGCCCGGATTCGGAAAGCCGAACAGCGCGCTTTGCTGAGGAGAGGCGGCGATGTCTATTAGTGACTTAAAAAATTTAAGGGGTTAAAACAATGGATAAGAAAAAAATTCATTTGTTGTTTGTGGATGATGAAATTCAGTTTCTTGAGTCAATGAAAAAGCGGCTGGAATCCCGCGATTTTCATGTGCTTGCCGTGGACCGGGGAGAAAAGGCGATCATTGCTGCCCGCCAGACGCCGGTGGATGTGGCGCTGGTGGATCTGAAAATGCCGGGCATCAATGGCGAGGAGACACTGAAGGCGTTGAAAAAAGAGCATCAATGGATGGAAATCGTCATCCTGACCGGACACGGCAGCGTGGATTCAGCCGTTGAATGCACGCAAAGCGGCGCGTATTCCTATTTGCAGAAACCGTGTGACTTTGACCAGCTGCTTGAGGTTCTTAAAAATGCCTATAAGAAAAAGGTGATGAAAAAGAATCAGATTGAGGAGAGGCGAATGAATGAGATCCTCAAGATTTCTCAGACCACTTCTACCCGTGACATCCTCCGGCGCCTAAGAGAGATTGACGCCGGGGACAAAACCGTTTGAGACGGTAAGGCAAGGGCCTGTCACCAGAGGACATTCTGCTTTTTTAGCAGGTAGGCATAAATGCAGACCGCAAAAGTGATGAAATAGCCAACGACCACCTGGATCAGGCCTTGATGGGAAATCGTCTGGAGCGACCAGTCAAGCAGAAAAAGCTGAACGACGCCGTTTGCCAATCCCGCAATCAGCATGCCTGAAAAGATGTAGAAGGCGATTTTTCGTAGCATAAAAAGCGATACCGCGCCGGCCAGATTGGCCAGGGGCAGGAGCCCGCCCAGTGTCCAGAGCATGGACGTTTTTCTGATCGTTTCCAGTTCCTCAGCCGGCAGGTTGACATTGCCTGTCAGGATCAGCCACAGCATGGACAGATTCATTACCCCGGAGAACAGGAAAAATGCGGAAATGATCCATACCCAGAAAGGGCGTTTTTGTTTTGATCGGGGTAAATGATTTGTCATTCGGATAAAAGCCGTTTATGTCATCTTACTCTTACTTACTCTTACTCTAATTCCCCATACGCCTCCGGATGATGGGAGACTACCATTTTCACCCGGAGGCGTATTTTTTAGTTGTTGGTTTATTTGAACCGCGTTTAGGCGGCTTTAATGCCCGCCGGCAGCCGGCGCTGTGATCTCCGCACCGGAGTGCAGCACGCCTTGGGCGGTTTCCAGGATACCTTCAGGAAATCCAATGAAGTTAAAAGTTCCGAGAAACGCCAGAAGCCATACGGCAACCAGGCAGATCAACCACAGCACAAATCCGTATTTGACAAAGTCGATGGGCTGAATAGCGCGTTCACCCGTATCCGGGTATGTTCCCAGACCATATACGATGGCATTGTTGGGAGTGCCGACGATCAAAAAATGGGCAAACGAGGTGGCAAACGCCACGGCCATGCCAGATGCCCATGGCTCGCCGGGGACCTTGGACATAATGCCCATGGGAATAACTATTGGCCCAAGAAGCGCGGTAGTCCCGGCGTCGGACATGAAGTTGGTCATCAGACCGGAAAACGAGGAGAGCCCGACCCACAGGCCGAAGCCCTGACTCATACCCAGGTTGCCCAGGATGCCCATTACGCTCTGCGCCAGCCAGAGGGCGGCTCCGCTTTCCTTTAAAAGCGCACCCATTGTCAGCGCGCCGCAGTACATGAACCAGGCATCCCAGGAAATGCCGTTTAATATCTTATGCCAGTCGGTGGTGCGGAAGATTACCGGGATCAGCAGGGCAAGCAGTGCCGGACCGCCAAGCCCTAAGGCGCCTGAGGCAAAAACCCACAAAAGAAGCACAACCACAAGCATGGCAAAGGTGACATATTCATTGTATTTCATCTTTCCCATCTTGCGGTTTTCTTCTTTGATCGCCGACAAACCCGGGGTCAGATCCTTGTGTTTGAGTTTTCGGGCAAAAACCACCAGCATATAAACGGCAACCAGGACGGCCATCACCGGTACCAGCGGAAAGCCGTATTTCATCCAGGTGAAAAAGTCCATGGGAACATTGTAGCCCTGCCAGTAACCCATCATGATAACGTTTCTGCCGCCGGCGGCCGGCGAGCCGATGCCGCCCACGTTCAAGGCAAAGCAGAGGGTAAAGAGGAGGAACTTGGCCAGGTTGGGATCATGTTCGATTTCACCGTTCGGGCTCTTGGATTGGATGACCCCGAAATAAACAGCCATCATAACAGGCGTCATAAAAGCGCACATGGCATGGGCGGAGATAAATGATCCGATAACCGCCATGCTGATGCATAGCACGAAGATCGGCAGATAAAACCCCTTGGTCCATCCGAGGATCCATGCGGCCAGGCGTTTGTGAAGGCCCACATCGACCACAGCCACCCCCATGGCCAAAACGCCCAGCAAAAATAGCGGGGCATCGCCTGCAAATGTTTTGCCGATCATGCCTTTTGGCAAAAGATGCAGGAAGTAGGCAAGAATCGGCATCAACACGCCGGTCAAACCGATCGGAATGGCTTCGGTGGCAAAGAAGACAACGGCCATTGGAATGATGCCGAGAACGGTCATCGCTTTATCGGCAGCATCTTCAAGGCCGGTGGCGACACCCCAGTCGACTAATTTTTTATCGATGCCGCGTTCGTCTAGAATCTGCGTCAGGCTTTCAGGGGTGGGTAGGATAAAGGCGACAATCACAAAAATGGCGATCCCGACGATCAGCCAGAATGTTTTGTTTGAGAGCAGACCATTGCCGCTCGAAGTTTCGGTATCATGACTCATTTACAGCTCTCCTGTTTTTCAAGTTCGAACTCATTTGTCATCATTTTTCAGCGCCGAGCGCGGAGAGGTGAAATATTTTTCTGCTTTGGCCGTCCGGATGCGTTCCTCCTGGGCGGCTTTCCGCTCGTGGGCGTTATTGATTTTATCGATTAAGTCATCGGTTTCGCAGGGCTTCATCAGGTAGTCAAAGGCCCCCAGCTTCATGCCCTCAATGGCCGATTCCACCGTTGCATGACCGGTCAGCATAATGACTTCGATAAGCGGTTTAAGGGATTTGATCCGGCGCAGGGCCTCGTTGCCGTCCATTCCGGGCATGGCCACATCCAGGATCACCACGTCAAAATTATAGCCCCTGACCTTTTCAATGGCCTCCTCACCGCTTAGACAGGTGGTGACATCATAATCCCTTAGTTTGAGGCGTTCGGCCAGCTGTTCAACAAAGCTGGCCTCATCGTCCACCAGTAGTATCCGTATTTTCATGAAATCCCCCTTTAATCGGCCAAAATGGCCGTTCGATGGAAGTTGTGGGCTATCGCGGGTTAAACGCTGCAGGCTTTAATCGTGTTGCAGACTTCCTTGAAAACGTCCGTCAACCGGAGGATGCCCACGATTTTTCTTTCTTTCATCACCAGCAGGGATTGATGGCGACCCAGTACCAGCTGATTGATGGCGATATCGAGCGTATCCTCCGCGTCAACGAATTCGCCTTCCTCCGGGATATACATGCAGTCTTTCACATGCAGCTGGGCAGCCTTCTTGCAGATGTCGGAAAGGGGCTTGTCCCAGAGGGAGAACTGCTTGATAAGGGAGCGCAAAAAGTTCTGGCTGAAGCCGCTTGTCATTATCCGTCCGCTTTCCGATGCGGCCTGGCTATATTTGGGCTCCAGGCTTTTGAGGAGATCAAGCTGGCTTAATTTTCCCACAATATTTTGGTTTTTGTCATAGACCAGAACGGCGCGATGAAGGTAGGTCTTATGGGATTTCTCCCAGTCGGCCTGGGCGTTTTCAAGGGCCAGGACCGCATCATAGAGGGTGGCGTCTTCTTGTATGGTGGCGTACTCCTCTAACGGCACCATCAAGTCCTTGACTAGGATCTCTTTCATTCATTACTCCTGGTTTCTGTGGGTGGCAGCTACATAAAAATACGGCATAGTGATCTGTCAAGACAGATGGCTATGCCGACGGTTGTCATCCGATTTCTGTTGCCCCGGGCCGATCCATAGACAAAGCCTATTGCTGCTGGATGGGCACCGGCTAAAAAGTTGTCTCAGTACTGCGTGGGTTACTTCTTTTTTTTCTTGTCCCGATCGAGGATCTGTTGTGCCGTATCAAACTCCCCGGCTTCGGCAAAAGTGCCGGCCATCATGGAGGTCTCGACTTTCTGTCGATAGGCCCGCTGGATTTTGTTTACCAGGGTGTCAACCTCCACCGGTTTTTGCAGGTATTCGAAGGCGCCTAAACGCCTTGCCTCTTCCTCATCCTTTTCCGAGCCGTGGCCGGTCAAAATGATGACCTGAACGTCCGGATAGGCTTTTTTAACCCGTTTCAGAACCTCCATGCCGTCAATGCCCGGCATTCTTAGATCAAGAACCATGACATCCGGAACCTCATTATCGACGAGTTCCAGCGCCTGTTCGCCATTGTGCGCGATATTGGTGCCGAGCTCCCGCATTTTGATCCGTTCGGAAAGGGTTTTGACAAACTCCTCCTCATCGTCAACCAGAAGAATCTTGATATTGTCTTTATCCGCCATTGCGCTCTCCTTTTGAATTTGGGTCAACTTTAGGTTTGACGCGATTGTTTAACAACGCCTTCGCGGTATCGGATTCCCCCGCTTCAGCGAATGTGGCTGCCATCATGACCTTTTGATACCCCTTGAGCGGGGCCTGCTTTTCGTTTTCCCTTTTTTTCGCATAGGCAGTTTTTATTCGCTCGATCAACGTGTTGATGTCGACCGGGATCAAAAGGTCGTCAAACGCCCCCCGCTTCATTCCGTCAATGGATAGGGCCATATTCCCCGATCCGTTGAGTGTAATGACCTCTGTGAACGGGTTGAGCTTTTTGATCAATGATAATATTTTCAATCCTTCCAATTTTAACCCTGAAAGATCCAATAGTGCAACATCGATTTTTTTCTTTTTAATCATACGTTTGATTTCAGCCGGCCGATCCGCCAAAAAAACTTGGAAATCCATGTTATCCAAACGGTTGCGCAAATTGGTGCGGAAAAAGTAGTCGGTCTCAATGAGCAAGAGCCTGATCCTCATGACCCGAAAAATGGACTAAACCGTCGCCAGGCCGTAGCAGACCCTTACGTTGCCAAGCCCAACGGTTTCCAGGAAATTATCCAGGGTATCGTTTCGTTTGGCCACGACAGGGTGGGGATGGGTCATCTTAATGGCCTCTTCATGCAGACCCGCTTCTGCAAACCCGACAGCAGCAAAGCTTCGCTCGATGAAGTCGATGACGCTTCTTACCTTTTCATAAACCGGCCGGATGCCGGCCATTTTCATCGCCGTCTCATGCTCGCCGGCCTCGGCAAATGCGACCGCTGCAAATGTATTTTCAATATTTTGCCGTGTCATTTAACGCCTCCTTTTGTTGGTATGTAGATAGGTTCTATTCTGTTTATCATCTGATAAATGGAATAAGCATTTTTTGTGCCATATTTAGGGATCCCCGATTTAAGGGGGTTTTATAGATTTTTCGAAGGCTGACAGGCAAAAATGGAACAAATTTGAAACAATATAAAACAAAAATTTTGAAACAATTCAATACTTATTAAAACAGAGTCGTTAAAGTTTGTGTCGCGGCGGGTTAAAAGCGGCTGTCGTAGTGGGGTTCAGGTGTCGATGGGATTCAAGCAAAAATAAGCATTACTCCAGGATTTCTTTCAAGGCGTCTCACGTCGCCGTTGATGGCCGATAGGATTTCTTTCAGGTTGTTCCACGATTCTGAATCCTCCATGGCTTGAAAGAGCTGCTGGCCGTCGGTTTTTACATTCTTGCAGTCGATGCGGATTCCTTTTTCCCCCGCCTCGTTGCTGCTGGCCAGGGAAATCTCGGATTCTGCGGGCAGCTGATTCAAGAGACATTCAATCCCATTATAGACGGCCATTTGCGACCATACGGGGTTTCCCGTTATGCTCACCGCCTTGTCCAATTGATCGTCCGGGGCCATTTTCAATGTAATATGCTTGAGTCGGGCAAACCGCTCGGAGAGCCATACGACCTGTTCGGCGAGGTCTTTGAGGTTAATCTCCGCCGTGGATTTGTCCGGTGCATGGGCAAACCGGTTGAACACCGTGCTAAGCTCCATTCCCCGGTTCAACTGGTTTTTGACGGTTTTTAACGCATTATCGAATTTTTCCTGGTGCTTGCCGTCAGAGAGCGGGGCGATTTGGGTGATATCCTCCATCAAGCCGGCGGACTCCTTGATGATCGCCAGCACATTTTTGAACTCATGTGTCATTGATGCGGTTATTTTTCCAAAAAATTCAATATCTTTTCCAGTTAATGCCGTCATTTTAGCCTCTTCTATGTCTTTTTGGATTCTATGGCCTCATTCATCTTTGAAATCAACTCATCAATATCAAGGGGCTTCATGAGGTAATCGAATGCCCCCATCCGCATCCCTTCAAGCCCCTCCTTGGTTGAGCCGTGGCCGGTAAGCAGGATGACAGCGGTTCCGATTTTTTTTTCGTTGATGCGCTTGAGCACCTCCAGTCCGCTGATGCCGGGCATAATTACGTCCAGAACGATCACATTGAAGGTTTCCGTTTCAATCATTTCCAGTGCCTGCTCCCCGTCCGTGGCAACCCGGGCTTCAATGTCCCGGATGTCCAGCCGTTCAGCCAGGGCGGAGACGAACTCTACCTCATCATCCACGAGCAAGACCTTCACCTTATTCATTTTTCTCTCCCGCCTGTTTTTTGGGTAAATAAATCGTAAATGTGGAACCTTCACCCACTTGACTCTGAACCCTGATGTCGCCGCCGAGTTTTTTGATGATGCCGTAAGTGATGGACAAACCCAAGCCGGTGCCGTATTGTTTCTTGGTCGTAAAAAAGGGTTCGAATATTTGCTGTAAGGTTTCTTTTTCCATTCCCGGGCCATTATCGGCGATGGAGACGGCGATTGTATCCGCGTCCACGTCCCATGACTTCAATGTCACCTCGCCGCCCTGTTCGACGGCCGCAAAGGCGTTGTTAATGATATTTAAAAAAACCTGCTGAAGCTGTCCGCGATCCGATGATATTTTTGGAATCTCCTCGTCCAATTGGTATTGGGTGTGAATATTTTTGGAGATGGCCTCTTTTTTCAAAAACCCCACGGTTTCCTGCAGCACCTCATTGGCGTCTAACATTTCGTAGCGGCCCCCGATCTGCCGGGCAAAACCGAGCAGGCGCTGGGTAATGGACTTACAGCGACTGACCGATTGATTGATCGAGGCGGTCATTTTAAGCAGTTTGTCCTTGTCGTGGTAGCGGTCATGCTCGACCAGATCCTTTAGGAGGCCGGCTTTTTCATTGATTATTGACAAGGGGTTATTGATTTCATGGGCCACGCCGGCCGCCAGACGCCCGATGGAGGAGAGCTTCTGGGTGTATTCGAGGTTTCTGAATGCCGCCTCCCGGCGCTCATCCGCATCCTGGATGCGCCTTACCAGCAGATTGGTCACCCTGAAGATGACCAGTATGATGGCGACCAGGCTGGCCAGGAAGATGTAGATCATTTCCTTTCTGAGTGAGTGCCAGGATTTCAGAATAATCGAACGGGGAATGACTGTGACCAGCGTATAATCGTGCTTGAGAAAGTTCGATGAGATCTGGAAGACCTCCCGGCCCAGCGGATCGGTCTTTTCGGTGACATGCGTCCCCGAACCGGCGCGAGGAACGGAAAGGCGGCACTTTTCGAGTACACAGCCGTAAAATTTGGATTCCGTCTGCAGGATGCCGCTTTTGTTGATGATAAAGGCATCGCTGACCGGGGCCAGTCCCATGGCGGCAATCAGGCTGTCAAATTTTTGGGTGTCCATGGTGGCGCGCAGCACCCAGAAGGATCCGTCGGCTTTCAGATGATGGGCGGCCAGGGCGATATGGGGAAATTCGCGGTAGCCCATGAACACGTCGCTGATATAGGTGCCTCGCACCTGGACCTCTTGGAACCACTGCTGCTCGGAATAATTTTTGTTCACCAGATCGTAGGGGCCGGCATAGCTGACCTGAATGCCCTTGCTATTGATCAGGCCGAGATCCACATAGCCACCGAATGTGTCCCGCAGATCATGATATACCCGGTTTAACGTCTGTGGTTTGGATAGCTGCCTGAAGGTGTAGCTTGAGCTGATAAAGCGAATGGCTGAGATACGTTCCTCCAGAAACAGTTCAAAGGAATGGGTGGATTTGTTGACGATGGCCCGCATGGGCTCCAAACGTTCGGATTTGATTCTTGTTTGATATTGGAGCGAGTTTATCAGGAGCATGAGGGTCAAAGGAATGGCGGTTACCAGCAGCATGATGATGATCATGTTCCGCCGCAGACGAATGTAGCGCCTGTGCAGCGTGCGCCGCGTTTTTTTTTTCTTCGTTTGGGAATCGGTGCGATCCGCGTTCCGTTGGTCATTCATATGGGGAAGACTCCTTTTGTCTTTCAAGTATATCCCCGGTGTGCAGGCTGTTGTCAAGAAATCTTGAAACGGCGATATGCCATGGACCGATAACGGAATCATAAACCTGGATGCGTTTCCAGACCAGGTACTGGTAGTATTCATCTTCGATCCCGCCGCAGATGACCACATCGATGTTCTCGGTAAGAATAAGGTGGCAGAGCTGTTCGGCTGAAATCTGGGGCAACACGACGATGCGCTCATCCTGATACTGGCCGTTGGCGTCAATAGCTGCGATATAGGCCTCGGCGGTGAGGTCAAACCGTGGGGAGATATCATTGCCGAAAACGGGGATAAGGATCTTGGTCATTTCTTTATAGCTGCTTTGGTTGACTTAGCCGATATTGTATTGTTTCATTTTGCGCCACAGGGTGCTTCTTCCCCAACCCAGCAGACCGGCAGCTTTGCTGCGTCGTCCGCCGGCATTGTATAGGGCATCGAGAATCATCTGTTTTTCAATCTCCGGCCAGTTTTTTCCCCGTCTGTCCATTGCCCCCTTTTGTTTTTCATTGCCCATTGATTGATGGGTAGCGGCGGTTTCAGCAGGGCTGCGGTTTTCATGCGGGGCTTCGACAAGATAGGCCGGAAGATGGTCTATGTCGATGCGCCCATTCTGGCAAATATTGACCGAATATTCAATAATATTTCTTAATTCCCGGACGTTGCCGGGATACGGATAGGCCTTCAAAAGGTTTAGCGCCCGGTTCGTAAATCCTTTGATGGATTTGCCGAAGTGCATGGAAAAGTTATTGAGGAAATGATCGATCAGAAGGCGCAGGTCTTCCTCCCGCTCCCTTAGCGGGGGCAGGTGCAGGCGGACGACATTTAACCGGAACAAAAGATCCTCCCTGAATCCGCCGGTGCTCACCATATGTTCCAAATCGCGGTGGGTGCCGGCAATCACCCGGACATCCACATGGACCCCTTTTGAACTGCCCAGCGGATAAACGATTTTGTCGTCCAAAAACGTCAAAAGTTTGATCTGCAGAGATATCGGCAGGTCGCCGATTTCGGTCAAGAAAAGCGTTCCGTTCTGGGCCAGTCGGAAGCGGCCGGGCTTGTTTTCAACCGCTCCCGTAAACGCGCCCTTACGGTGGCCGAACAGTTCGGATTCAAGCAGCGTCTCAGGCAATGCCCCGCAATTGACCTTGATAAAGGGCCCTTTGGCACGGCTCGAGGATTCGTGGATGGCTTCGGCGAGCATATCCTTGCCGGTACCTGTCTCGCCGGTGATCAAAACGGATGAATCGTTCTGGGCGATCAGCGGCAGCGTTTGAAAGAGCCTCTCCATTTTAGGGCTTTTTCCGATGATATGCGAGAAACTGAAGGCTGGGTGGGTTCCCGCATCATCGGTGTTTATGGATCGAATATCCTCGACGGTTTCGATGTAGCCGGCGATATCGCCATTCAGGTCGATTAGCGGGGCCATTGTGACCCGAATGGGAATCCGCTGGCGCTCCTTGTTGATGATATCGCTGGAATAGGAAACGGGCCCGGAATGCCGATCCATTTTAAGCAGGGGGCATTGCTTGAAACAGATCCGGCTGCGCAGGATATGGTGGCAGCCGATGCCGGCGGCCTCTTCCCGGTAAAAGCCGGTCAGCGCTTCAAGCGCCCGGTTAAGGGTGATAATCCGCCGCCGGGGATCCAGGATGAGAATTCCCATGGGAATCTCGTCGATGATGGCCTTGAGGGCTATAGGGGATTCGAATAGCCCCTGTATGGTGGATAGATAGCTCATTTTCCTGGACTGATCACTTTCGGCTGGATTGCCCTTTCCTCTCTTTTTGTTTGTCCTGAAATGCCTTCAGGACAAACTGCCTGGCGAATTCCGGATGGGACAGATAGCCCAATGAATGATGGCGGAAGCTATCCCGCATGGATTGGAAAACCGCGTCTTTTTCCCCCTCATCGATAAAGTGGCGGGTGTTTTTTCTCTCAAAGACCAACTCATCGCCGATCAACTCTTTAACCGTTGACTTTGTAGGGATCCCGGGATCTTCCGCCTCCCAGATGCTGTCGACCCGGATATGAATGCGTGCGATCATTTGAACGCGCCATCTGTCGCCGGCTACAGGTCGGGATGCGTCATATATATCGAGCTGGAGGTTGTTTGCCAGCTTGATGGCTTCAATGTGTTGTTCTTCCATGGCGATGCCTCAAAAAATCCGGTTTTTACGAGCTTGTCAATTCTGATTCCTGGATATCTTTTCAAATATAATAGTATCTCAGGGGTAAAAAATTTTTCTATAACCTAAATTGAGCGATTTTCAAGTTTGCCGCAGATACAAGGAAAATGATGTCGAGCTATAGGCGCCTATGCGAGACATCATTTGACGCAGTAGATGCGGTGAAATTGGAAATCCCGGAGGGTTTCAAATTTTTTGATTTAAAAAATGACCCAATATCCTAAAAATAAATTAAAAATTAAATCTTCAAAAAATTGAAACGCTCAATTTAGGTATAATATTTCCGGTGATGTGTCAATGATTGGACGGACGCTGTACGTGAGATGCCGGGGCATGCTGCGGCGCCCCCCGGATTTCAATTATACGGCACCCGGCCGCCTTTTTTCAGCCGGGTGCCGTATGGTGGGGCTTTTAAGCGGCCAGCGTGAAGGCCTTTTCAGCGGCACTGCGGATCTCATCGGGGGTAAAGGGCTTGTGCAGGTAATCAACGATACCCAGCCGCGCGCTTTCCTTGGCGGTTTCAATGCTTCCATAGCCGGTAATAATAATTACCCTGGTTTCCGGAATATGGCTTTTTACTGTTTTCAGAAGCTCCATCCCCTTGACGCCGGGCATTTTAAGATCCAGGAGCACCAGGTCAAACGGTTTGTTCTGGATTTTTTCCCTGGCTTCGTCTTTGGTTACCGCCTGCTCCGCCGCGTATCCCTCTTTTGCCAGGATTCGCTGGATATTGTGGGTAATATTGATTTCATCGTCAATAACCAGAATGCTGCCTTCCGCCGCCTGCCGGGGAAACTCGATCACATCCGCTTCGGCTCTCGCCCCCATTGGCGCCTTCATCTGTTCCACATGCTGCTTGAGTGCCTCATAGGGCATAAAGGCAAACTCGCCCGCCCGAAGATTATGGATGTACTCAGGTCCGGTCAGGGCTGAGACTTCTTCATAGTTGAAGGGCATATCGATGCCAATGAGTCTCTTAACATCGGCTCCCTGTTTTTTCTCCGCTGATTTGCCCTTTTTAGCCTTCTGCTGGGGGCATACCCCGGTTTTGAGTCCGGCCTTACAGGTCTTGCCGAGTTTGGCAAAGATGTCGCATACCCTCTGACCGACCTCGCAGTAGTTTTCCGGCTTTTTCACTTCAACGACCGGCATGTCGGAGGGGCCCAGCCTTTTAACATAATCCTCCCCGGTATACTTGGCCACTTCATCGGCATCAAAGGGAGTATCGAGGCCGATAATATTCACCTTCTCCTTTTCATGCCGTGTCGTCGGGGCCTCCTGGAGTTCGTCGGATACCGCCAGATTAATCGTATCCCTGAGTTCCTCGGGCGTAAACGGTTTGGTAATATAATCCAGCGCCCCGAGCTGCATGGCTTTGACAGCCGTATCGGTCGAGGCATAAGCGGTCATGATAAGCGCCTTGGTCAGGGGCCATTCTTTTTTCACCCGCTTTAACAGCTCCAGACCGTTCATGCCGGGCATTACCATATCCGAAAGCAGCAGGGAGAAGGATTCCCCCTCCATTTTTTCGAGCGCTTCCCGGGCGCCTTCGGCCTGGACAACCTCGTAATTCTGTTTGGACAGGATTTTACTTACATTTTCACAGATATTTTTCTCGTCATCGACCACGAGCACTTTTTTCTTTTCAGTCATGGTTGCCCCCTTTCCTGGTTTTTGGGTATTGCGTGGGTTTGCTTTGTCCTTTTTTAGCTATTAGCACTGCAGTTTGTATGCCAATATCGGGTAAAAATATAATATATTGAAATATTTATTAATTATCTAAAAATAGGGTAGGCTTTGTCTAGAGGTTTATATATCTTTTATATACATAAAGATTCTTCGTACCCGCTCGAAACGGGCAAAAAGGCTGTATAAAAAAAATAGGCGGGTGTATATAAATTGGGTATTAGGGGTTAGGTATCAGGGGTTGGCGGGGATAGCAGGGGACCACCGGCGAGGGATCGGGTATTATCGTGATTTAACGGCTACCCGAGTGGAACTATTTTCCCGATGTTTTGATGCCGTATTTTTTCATCATATTTTGAAAATTGGGCCGCTTAAGCCCGGTTTCCCGGGCGGCCCGGGTGATGTTCCAGTCGTTTTTTGCCAGCGCATGTAAAAGGAAGTTTTTCTCAATCCTGGCCACGGCTTTCTGGCGGATCTCTTTTTTTACCTGAACAAGCTCGGCGTTGGTTTCAGGCACATAGCCCATTAGGCGTTCGATATCGCCCATATCGCTCAACTGCGGAAGATCCTGGGCCGTAATCCTGTCGCCTTCACAAAGAATTACCGCGCGTTCCACCGTATTGCGAAGCTGACGGATATTGCCCGGCCAGTGATAGTCTATGAGCCGGTTGGCCGCTTCATCGTCAAAGCCGCAAATCGATTTTCCCCGTTCCGGGTTGAGCTGATGGAGAAAATGGTAGGCGATGGGCAGAATATCGCTTTTCCGCTCCCTTAAAGGCGGCAGATGGATGGGATAGACATAGATGCGATAGTAAAAATCTTCTCTGAAAGTGCCCTCTGCGACCATTTGTTTGAGATCCCGGTTGGTGGCGAAGATCAGACGGACATCGACTGAATGGCGGCTTGTGCCCCCAAGCGGCATAAACTCACGCGTATCAAGAAAACGAAGCAGTTTGCCCTGAATATCCGGGGTCGTATTGCTGATCTCGTCCAGAAACACGGTGCCGGTATCGGCCAGCTGGAAAATGCCCTCCTTGTCTTTGCTGGCGTCGGTAAATGCCCCCTTTTTATACCCGAAAAGCTCGCTTTCCAGCAGATTGCCGGTCAGCGTGCCGCAGTCAATGCCGAAAAAAACCTTGTTCTGCCGGCTGCTGTTGGCATGAATGGCCCTGGCGACGAGCTCTTTGCCCGTGCCGCTTTCCCCGTAAAGAAGGACGGTCGCATCCGTGTCCGCCACCTTACGCACCATCTTAACAACGTTTTTAATCTGGGGGCTGCCGCCGATGAGTTGATGCGATGGGGCAGGGGCGCTTCTCTGGGCGTGCGTCAGTTGTTTGTTCTGTCGATGGATTTTTTGTTCTTTTAGGGCCTCTGCCACCACAGCGCGGAGTTCATCAGGGGTAAATGGTTTGGGCAGATAATCAAAAGCGCCCATTTTCATAATATCCACAGCCGATGAGATACTGGCATAGCCGGTGATGATAATGACCAGGGTCTCAGGCGTGTTCTCCCTTATCCATTTCAGCACCTCCGTACCGCCGACCGGCCCCATTCTTATATCCGTAATAACCAGGTCATACGAATTCTCGGCCAACATGGCCAGGGCTTTGTGGCCCTCTAGGGTGTAGTCGGTTTCATAATCATTTTTGGATAATATTTTCCGGCAGTTCCGGCATATGTGCGGTTCATCGTCAATGATCAGGATTCGGGCGCTCATTTCAGTGGCCATTTCTATGGAACGCCTCCAACCGGAAGGGATACTGTAAACCGGCTGCCATGACCGGGCCGGCTGTCAATTTCAATCCGTCCGCCATGCTGCTCCACGATGCTGTGGGTGATCGAAAGGCCCAGGCCGGTTCCGTCCTCGCGGGTGGTATAAAACGGGTCGAAAATTTTTTCCTGGTTTTCACTGGAAATTCCGCTGCCCGTATCGCTGACAGTGATGAGGATTTCATCGGCCGAAGGATCATAGCTGGTAGTGAAGGTAATCCAGCCGCCTGAATCAGTGGCCTCAACTGCATTGAGCGTAAGGTTGATCAATATTTGTTGGATCTGTTCCTTATCGATATATATCCGGGGCAGGTCATCAGCCAGACTCGAGTCTACATAGACATCTTTAAACTCCGCCTGTTTTTTGGTGAGGTAAATGTTATCCCGGACGATCGCATTGATATCCTGCAGCTTTTGCATGGGCTTGGTCTGTCTGGCGAAATCGAGCAGGTTCTGCACGATTTTTCGGCAGCGCTGGGCCTCAGCAGATATAACCGCCAGCTCCTTAGAGATCTCTTCGTCTGGGGCGACTTCCTCCTGGAGCATCATCGAAGAGGTCATAATGGTCGTCAGGGGGTTATTGATCTCATGGGCGATGCCCGCTGACAGGCGGCCTATCGATATCAGCTTCTCCTGTTGCATATGGGCCTTCTGGATTTTGATCTCCTGGGTGATATCCCTCATTATTTCAATCACGCCGTTTATTTCATGGTTGTTGGCAAGCGGGTAGCAGGAGATGGCGTAATAGATTTCATTGCCGTTCTGGTCTAAATGGGTATGGGTCGTCATGCAGGGCCTGTTTTTTTCATAGATTTCGGCCAGCGGGCAGGGATGATTCTCGCCGGAGCAGGGCTGATCCTGGTGGTGGCCGATTTTATAGCAGTATTGCCCGAGCGCCTCTTCGGCTTTCAGCCCCAGTTTGTTCAGCATGGCCTCATTGATATCGAGAACCCGGTAATTCGTATCAATCACCATGGCCTCTTCCTGGATAAATTGGTTCATCAAAACTTCATAGATATTTTCCTTCTCGGTGAGCTGGGATTCAAAATCATCGGCTTTTTTGTAGGCGTCGTCGATCTCCCAGAAAAGAATCGCTGTTGTATGGGCCATGGCCCGGACGCTTTTTTTCTTCTTGGCGAGGATATCATTATAGATATCCATATCGCCGGTGAGTTCAACGATCAGTTCGATATCGTCGCGGGCAAACAGCTCGTTGTAGTCGTTGGTGACAAAAAGCCCCAGTTCTTTCGCCTTGATCAGGCCGAGGGCGGTATCCTTGGGGTCTGCAACGGCCACCACGCTGGGTTTGAAAATGTTGAATTTATGTTTCTTTATGAAATCCAGCAGATATAGGCATCTTGTGCCGCCGCCCACAATGGCGATATTCATGTTAAACTCCCATACTTCTAAGTAACTTAACGGTTTAAGGTTTAGGGTTTAAGGTATAAGGTTCAAGGAAATCAAACTGTTATACTCATATTGGCCTTACACACACCGAAAAGTTACTTTTAGGCTCGGTCCCGGGCAGCCGGCCCGGGGGGAACACTTCCAAGGAACTCGAC
>Ga0209947_1000340_pt1 | contig 29005 bp, 32 predicted proteins | sample SalPonR2_B_D2_MG_FD_185706 | JGI IMG/M metagenome (GOLD analysis project Ga0209947, IMG submission 185706) | Salt pond soil microbial communities from South San Francisco under conditions of wetland restoration - Salt Pond MetaG R2_B_D2_MG... ...
AACCAGCCAATGGTAGCAGGTGGAGGCGCTGTATAGAAGAATCAGGCTTGCGCCGAAAACAAGCGCCGAAACCAAATATTCCGGAGAAGGCTGCCTCAGAACCTTTACCAGCATCCAGACAAGGCCAATCGCCGAAAAAATCGCCCCGCAAAGGTGGGTTATGCTGTTTACCGGTTCGCGAATTTTGCAAAACATAAAAAAACCTCCTATGTAGTATGCGTTACTATGTGATATATTGATTATAACAAGTATAGCGCCAAAAAACAAGAAACGCTTTTAAGATTGCCCCAAAATGTTTTGACCGGACAAAAGAATAAAAAATTGACAGGAGGAAAGAATATGAAAAAGAACATAGAGGAATTTTTGAATGCTCCCGGAATTTCGCCGGAGACAATACCGGACATCGATTTGTATATGGACCAGATTTTGGTTTTTCTCGATGAAAAGCTCAAGGTGTACGAGAGGGATGAAAATGAAAAGGTCATGACCAAGACCATGGTCAACAACTACGTCAAGGCAAAAGTCATAAAGCGCCCCCACAGGAAAAAGTACAGCAAAGGGCAGGTTGAACATCTTATAATGCTTTATCGACTAAAGAGCGTATTGTCGCTAAAGGACATACAGAAAATTTTCGGACTTATGGAAAATCAATTTGAAAGCGGTTACGGACTTTTCAGGGAAATCGAAAAAGCTCATCTCGAAAGCCTTGCCCTGCGTTATGAAAAAAAACCGGGACAAGGTTCGCCGGATCAGACGGCAAAGGAGATAATCGAGCTTGCTGTAGAAGCCGACCTCAAGAAGCGCCTGGCGGAAAAACTGCTTGACGGATTGATCCAAAAAGAAATCAAAGGCAAGTGAAAGAAATTTTCCACATAGACAAAAATTGACGAAATGCTTGACATAGTGGAAGAGCCAGTGTAGAATATAAATGACTAACGAACGTTAGGTAATAGGGGGTTCTATTTGAGATGACAAACAAGGAAACAATTAAAAGAGTGGCGATAGAACAATTCGGTGAAAAAGGCTTTCATGGAACATCGGTGCGCGACATAGCGAAAGAGGCGGACTGTTCAATTCCCATGGTCTACTATTATTACAAGAGCAAGAAGGAGCTTTTTGATGAAATCGTATACAAGGAATTCATCCGATTGATTGAAAGGCTCAACAGCGAGGTCGAAAGGGGTTCGTCGCTGCAGGATGTTTATTTCAATGCAATAAGGCAAAGGAAGGACTTGAATGGCTATGACCGTTCCGTTTACAGGCTGGCCATTAAGGTATGGCTCGGATTTGAAGAAGGGCAGGAAGTAAGGGATAAGCTTATGGAATGGGAAAGAGAAAGATACATACGCAATAGAAAAATCTTGTCGAGTTTTATTGACGATCCTGAAAAGCTCGATGCAGTTACAAATATCCTTGTAGGGATTGTGCAGAATTTCGTTGAAAGGATTTTGCTTCTGGAAGAGGACTTGCCGGATGAAAAAATAAGAAGGGCGCTTGAGCATATAATTGCATAGCCTTCTTTATGGATAAAATATAACGAACGTTAAATACAAAACAGGAGGATTCAAATGGATATCAGCAGAATGACCGCGCCATGCGGGTTGGATTGTTTCAATTGTCAAATTCATGAGAGCAACATAACAGAGGAAATGAGGAAGGGGCTTTCAGCTATGCTGAATAAAAGCCCTGAAGAGGTTGCCTGCAAGGGTTGCAGAGACCAAAGCGGCTGCGCCCTTTATTCGGGAGCTTGTGAAACGCTTGAATGTGTTCGCTCAAAAGGAATCGGGTTTTGTCACGAGTGTTCGTCCTTCCCATGCGGCAAGCTTGCCCCTGCGGCATCTGGGGCCGAAAAGTATCCTCACAATCTAAAAGTCTATAATTTGTGCCAAATCAAGTCGCTTGGATTGGAGGAATGGGCGAAAAACCATTCCATGAAAAATCGCATGCTTTATTTTGGAGGAAAGTTTGTCCCGGGTAAAGGACCTGTCCGATAAAAAAATGCTTGATGCAAAAAAATAATGAGTATAACACAAAACAAAACGCTGCCGGCAGCGTTTTGTTTTGTGTTAAAATGAAGGAAACATTGGGGGGTGTTTCAAATGTATCCGGTTCTCGAAATAAATCTTAAGAAAATAAGGAACAATGCTGAAACAATAAGGAAATTCTGCAATAAAAGGGGTGTCAATGTGGCAGGTGTCGTTAAAGGCGCAGAGGCTCTCTTGCCTGTTGTAGCGGCTTTTTTGGAGGGAGGTATTTCCTGCCTTGCCGATTCCAGAATGAACCATATACTCAAAATGAGAAAATGTGGTGTGGATGCTGAAATTCTTCTTCTCAGGATCCCAATGATATCGGAAGCGGACGAGCTGGTTTGCAATGTTGACATCAGCTTGAATTCGGAAATTTCCACATTACAGGAAATACAGTATGCATGCGAAAGAAACGAAAAAACCCACGGGGTAATTTTGATGGTCGACCTTGGAGACTTGAGAGAGGGTTTCTTTGATGAAGATGAACTTTTGGAGGCGGCATTATTTGTAGAAAACAAACTTGAAAAAGTCCGACTCAAAGGAATCGGAACGAACCTTGGCTGCTATGGGTCCGTTGCCCCGACTTCCGAGAACCTGGCCAGGCTTTCAAAGATAGCAGAAGGAATAGAGAAAAAGATTGGAAGGCGGCTTGAGATAATTTCGGGAGGAGCGACATCTTCGCTCAAACCACTTGCGGATGGAAAAATGCCGGAAAGAATAAACCAATTGAGAATCGGCGAAGAAATACTGTGCGCAAGAGACATGGAGGAATATTTCGATTGCCGTATAGAAGGACTGGAGAAGGACGCTTTTGTTCTCAAGGCCGAAGTGGTGGAGGTCAAGACCAAACCGACACATCCCATAGGCGAAATGATGGTAAACGCCTTCGGGGAAAAACCCGTCTTTGAAGACAAAGGAAAAAGGAAGAGGGCTCTTCTGGCTGTAGGAAGAGCGGATTTTGGACAGCCGGACAAGCTGATACCCAAGCTTGAGGAATCTTTTGTGCTCGGGGCAAGCAGCGACCACTTGATACTCGACATCGAGGATTGCACAGAAGACGTTGAGGTGGGCGATGTCCTGTCTTTTGGGCTCTACTATGGTCCGACGCTTTTCCTTTGCGGGTCTGACAGTGTGAAGAAATGCTTTTATCAATAAAAAAATAAGTCTATAACTATAATACTTAAAATTATTAGGAAATTTATCATAATGTCGAAAACATATAAAGCATAGTGTATAATGCATTTAAAGGAAAAGAGCTATGATGCATATATGGAAAGGGCGTGCTTTAATGAATGAAATCGACGATATGATAATCAGGCTTCTTGGGAAAAACGCGCGGATGACTGCTTCCGACATTGGCAAGAAAATCAAGCTGTCTGTTCCGGCTGTCGCCCAAAGAATTCGCAAGCTCGAAGAAAAAGGGATAGTCAAGGGTTATGGAGTCGTCCTTGAAAGACGCAAAATAGGCAAGGGGCTTTTGACCTTCATTCTTGTCGATGTGAAGGGGACTGAAAACATACCGAACTTCAGGGGAAAAATGTTGAGTTTCAACGAGGTCGTCGAATGCCATCATGTAGCCGGCGAATACGACTATTTGCTTAAAGTGGCGGTATCCGACACATCCGAATTGGAAGACTTCATAATGGGGAAGCTTAAAAAGATTCCGGGGGTTGCCAATTCAAGGACATTCATTGTTTTCTCAAGCATTAAGGAGGACATAAACGGGGGAGAGTATTCATGACGGCTTATATCAAGGGATTCCTGCTTGGAATGACCCTCCAGCTGTCGGTTGGCCCAGTTTTTTTCGCGCTCTTGCACAAGGCCGTGAAAGAGGGTTTTGCGGAAGGCTTCAAGATGTCCTTGGGAGTTGCTCTTGTCGATGCGGCCTATATCGCCTTGTCTTTTACTGCCGTATCGGGAATAATGGCGTCGAGTGAAAGTGCCGCATTTTTTGTTCGGATAGCCGGGGCCATTGTACTTTGCTTGTTTGGATTTGGATACATCAGGAGAGCAGGTAAAAAAGATACAAGGGTCAAGAAATCAAGAATCGGCGGGAGCTTTGTCTACGGAATAAAACTGACAATGATAAATCCTCTCAGCATAGTTTTTTGGACTGGAACATTCGGCGCCGTCGTGGCGTCCGGAATGATTCCGGGAGGAAGAGGAATAGTGCTTTATGCGGCTGGATGCGTTTCTGCAACAATCTTTTTCATGAGCGCGGCATCCTTGCTCGGATCAAGAGTAGAGGGGCACTTGACTCCCTCAGCAATCAAGGTTCTCGACAGGGCTGTAGGGGTGTGTCTTTTTCTCTTCGCAGCCAACCTGATTTTCAGATAGTTTGAAATATTTGTGAAAAAATTTAAAAAAGTGTTGACATGCAATTGTTCCGCCTATATAATTGGTTTCAAATCAAAAAAAATAAAAGCGTTGACGGAGAGAAAAATATTCAAAATGAGATTACAGAGAATCGGTGGCTGCTGAGAGCCGATGTCCAAACGGATATATACTAATCACTCCCGAGCTTCCGAGCCAAAAGGGAAACCGAGTAGGCGAGGACGGATCCGCGAGAGCGGAGTGCCACCGTTATATGGCTAGAGTTGACGGACCAAGGTCTGCGACTTGAAGAGGCGTACTGCGCGAGCCGTACGTAAACCGGGGTGGTAACGCGAGAATAACTCTCGTCCCTGAAATATGTCTTTGACATGTTTCGTGGATGGGAGTTTTTTTATACAAAAAACAGTGTTGGAAGGGGGAAAATGGATGAATTCCGATAGCATAATAAGGGCAAGAGTAAGAAATGAACCGGAAATGCTTATGCGTGTGGTAGGCACTATGAGAAGAAGAGGATTCAGGATGAAAAAAGTTCTCATGGAGGAAGGCAGTATTCCGGATGAAGCTTTTTTAAGCATTACATTGGCTGATGAGGAGAACGATTCCAAAAGAGCCAGGACATATCTTAACAGACTGGTTGACTTTAATGTACTTGAATACTAAAAACGGAGGAAATTGAAATGGCGAAAATGTATTATGAGAAGGATGCGGACTTTGAGTTGATGAAAAAAAGAAAAGTGGCAGTACTGGGATATGGAAGCCAGGGGCATGCCCACGCTTTGAACCTCAAGGAATCCGGAGCAAGTGTTGTAGTAGGATTGTATGAGGGAAGCAAGTCTTGGGAAAGGGCACAAAAAGACGGATTCAAGGTTCTTCCGGCAGCCGACGCAGCGGCTGAAAGTGATTTGGTTGTAATGCTTGTTCCTGATGAAAAGCAGAAAAATTTATATGAAACAGCCGTTAAGCCCAACTTGAATCCCGGCGATGCTCTCGTTTTCGCTCACGGCTTCAATGTTCATTTTGGACAAATTGTAGCGGACGAAAGCGTAGACGTATTCATGGTGGCGCCAAAAGGACCCGGACATCTCGTTAGACGAGTGTATGAAGACGGCAAGGGGGTTCCGGCTCTTTTCGCTGTTCATCAGGATCCTTCGGGTCAAGCAAGGAACCTGGCTTTGGCATACGCAAGAGGAATCGGAGCAACCCGCGCTGGAGTCATCGAGACCTCGTTTGAAGAAGAAACCGAGACCGACCTTTTTGGAGAGCAATGCGTGCTTTGTGGAGGCATCACCGAACTCATAAAAGCCGGATTCGACACATTGACCCAAGCGGGATATCAAAAGGAAATTGCATATTTCGAGTGTCTCCATGAAATGAAACTCATCGTCGATCTACTTTACGAGGGCGGTTTCGAGAACATGAGATACAGTGTCAGCGATACTGCGGAATATGGAGACTACACTGCTTCAACGAGAGTGGTCACAAAGGATACGAGAGAAGAGATGAAGAAAATCCTTGGAGAAATCCAATCGGGTGAATTTGCAAGAAGCTGGATTCTTGAGAATGCGGCAGGCAGACCCTACTTCAATGCGAGGAAGAGGCAGGAGCTTGAGCATCCCATGGTCGAGACAGGGAAAGAACTGAGAAGCATGATGTCCTGGATCCAAAAGTAACAAGAGACGGAGGAAAAGAAATGATGACAGGTGCGCAAATAATATTGGAGTGCTTGAAACGACAAAATGTGGATACTATATTCGGCTATCCGGGTGGAGCAGTCATACCGCTTTACGATGCCCTGTATAAAAACCGTGGATGTTTCAGGCATGTGCTCACCTGTCATGAACAGGCCGCGGCGCATGGAGCTGACGGTTATGCAAGGGCGACGGGAAAGGTAGGCGTATGTTTTGCAACTTCCGGACCGGGTGCCACAAACATAGTTACGGCTATTGCAACTGCCTATATGGACTCCATACCCGTCGTGTATGTCACAGGGCAAGTGCCGAGCCATTTGCTCGGAAAGGATTCTTTTCAAGAAGTTGACATAACGGCGGTGACACAGCCGATAACAAAGCATAATTTTATTGTGCGAAGTGTGGATGATTTGCAGAGGACAATGGAAAATGCCTTTCGTATTGCTGAAGAAGGAAGAAAGGGTCCGGTGCTCGTGGATGTGCCAAAGGATGTCTTTCTTGCAGAGGCCCGATTCCGTGAAAGAGAAGTTGGCGAAGCAAGTGCAAAGAAATCTTCCGTACAAGGGGATGTCGTAAAGGCGGCGGAATGGATTATGGAGTCTGAGCGACCTGTAATCTATGCGGGCGGAGGCGTTGTTCAGGCAAACGCTGCCGCACAGCTTAAAAAACTTGCAGAAAAAACCGGGATCCCAGTGGTAAACACATTGATGGGTCTGGGCGGATTTCCAAGATGCCACGGACTTTCTCTTGGAATGGTTGGAATGCATGGACTTTATGAGGCCAATATGGCGATTTCCAAAAGCGACCTTATCATAGCTGTAGGGGGACGTTTCAGTGACAGGGTTATTGGCCCACCCGATTCGTTTGCGCCCAAAGCGCGCGTTGTGCATATAGATATAGATTTTTCCGAGATAGGAAAGAATATAGAAACGGCCCATTGGATTCTTGGCGACATGAAAGGAATACTTGAAATACTTACCGAGTTTGTAGGAGAAAGAAGTCATGAGGATTGGATTGCAAGCCTGCCAAAAGCAGACTGCCCCGGTTCCGAAGTCGATTTCCATCCCAGACAAATACTCGAATATATGAATTGCCGGCTTGGAAATGACGTCACTGTTGCGACGGAGGTGGGTCAGCACCAGATGTGGACGGCACAATATTGGGAATTTGAAAATCCGAGGACACTTCTGACAAGCGGAGGACTGGGAACTATGGGTTACGGAATGGGAGCCTCTGTGGGAGCGGCCTTCGGCAAAAGAGGAGAACGCGTTCTGCTTGTGTCGGGAGACGGAAGCTTCAGGATGAATCTGAATGAACTTGCGACTTTATCGAAATACAATCTGCCGATTCTGATACTACTCATGAACAACCGGTCTCTCGGGATGGTAAGGCAGTGGCAGGATAAATTTTGCGATGGAAGGCTTTCCGAGACAGAACTGAGCCAGGAAGCCGACTATGTCAAAATTGCCAAAGGCTTCGGAATAGATGGTGCTGTTGTATCGGACATGAGGAGCATGGGCGACGCTGTCGACAAGGCTCTCGAAGGCATGAAGCCCTTTTTGATAGATTGCCGCATCCCGGAGGAAACTGGGGTCTTCCCCTTCGTTCCACCGGGAAAGACTCTTGAAGAGATGGTGTTGGAGTAGCTGCAGTCAATACACTATTTCCCGGGAAATAACTTGGCAAAAGTGTTTGATTTCAACAAGAGAACATGATTTTACCTAAAGAGAGCGTTTGCCGCATTATGGCATCCGCTCTTTTTTATGTCCCCTCAATTCGGACATAAAAAAAGTGGAAAGTGGAACGTTGAAAGTGGAAAGAAGAAGCGCTAACGAAAAAGAAAAACACCATAACGCCTCTGATTACAATATTTTGCTGACATCTGACATCTGTTCTTGCCGCTTTTTCTGCCTGGTTACTCACTCCAATGAATTTTCGGCTGCACCCTTCTTGCGGTTATTCATTCCGCTTTGTCTTTCGGTAAAACCTAAAATCCGCAAACTCGCTTCGCTCAAACAAAGCGGATTTATAACGGTTTAACCTTATCCCAAACGGTGAAAAACAACGCATCGGGAGATGCCGTGCAATTCAAAGTTGCAAGTAACTGGCCTTTTGTCTTTTGCTTATTCTTTGCTCTTAATTTTTTCCTGACATCTGATATCTGACATCTGCCCTTAGCTTTTCCTGACATCTGACTAACTGACCAACTTTCTACTTTCACTTGTCTTAACGCTTTTCCTTTCCACTTTCCAACGTACTTAATCCTTTCCAACTTACTGCCGTATTTCAATCTCTTGCTTTTGTTTTTTCTTTCCACTTCCAACTTTCCACTTCCAACTTTCCAACTTACTGCCGTATTTCAATCTTTTGCTTTTGCTTTTCAATCTCTTGCTTTTGTTTTTTCTTTCCACTTCCAACTTTCCACTTCCAACTTTCCACTTCCAACTTTCTAACTTACTGCCGTATTTCAATCTTTTGCTTTTCAATCTCTTGCTTTTGTTCTTTCTTTCCACTTCCAACTTCCCACTTCCAACTTTCTAATTTACTGCCGTATTTCAATCTTTTGCTTTTGTTTTTCAATCTCTTGCTTTTGTTCTTTCTTTCCACTTCCAACTTTCTAATTTACTGCCGTATTTCAATCTTTTGCTTTTGCTCTTACTGAAAACTGACATCTGATATTTGACATCTGCTCTTTCTTGCCATATTACCCGTGTGTTGATAAAATAAGTAGGGGACATTACTTTCACTGAAAGGCGGCGTTTAATATGGATAAAAAAAGAATTGGATTGTTTTTGGTCCTTTTGGGTTTGGCTCTCATACTTTTTTCAATTTTGAACAATTAGAAAAAGAAATCTGCAATGGGCGCCTTGACAGGGAAAGCCCTTCTTTTATATGAATTTGTTTCCCGGCATGATGCAAGGGAATATATAAATATGAAAAGAAATCTCAGGCACCTTGCATTTGCCGCTTCAATTATATACAATGAACTACTGGGAACTTTAGAACATCCATCGGATCCACCTTACATAAAACCGAATGGAGATGATAAAAATGAAGATGCAGAAATGCTCAATATGCAAAAAAAATCTTGCAGTAATATACACCACTAAAATAGTAGATGGAAAGTCCGAACTTTACGGGCTTTGTTTGGATTGCGCAAAAAAAATGGGGCTGCCTGTGATGGACCAATTGATGAAACAGACAGGCATGTCGCCCGAAGAGATAGAAAACCTTTCAAATCAAATGAACCAAATGTTCCAAAACATGGACATGGACGATTTGGAAAACAATGAAATGTTCATGAAAATGATGTCAATGGGAACCGAAAGCCAGGATATTGAAGAGAATCCCAGTCTTGGAGAAGGACTTGAAAAAAACGGATCTGCAGAACAGGGTGAAGAAAAAATCGGACAAAAGGCGTCTGACAAGCCCAACAGAAAACCAAAGGGCAGGAAGCACCTTGACACCTATGGCACAAATCTTACCGATGAAGCAAAAGAAGGAAGAATCGACAGAATAATAGGACGCAACCTGGAAATGGACCGTGTTGTTCAGATCTTGAACCGGAGAAACAAGAACAATCCGGTATTGTTGGGAGAGTCTGGAGTCGGCAAGACTGCAATCGCAGAAGGGCTTGCGGTCAGGATAATTGAAAAGCAGATTCCAGCCAAGCTTTTCGATACAGAGATATACCTCTTGGACATGACGGCCATTGTGGCGGGAACTCAGTTCAGGGGACAGTTTGAAAGCCGTATGAAAGCCATAATAAAGGAAGCGGAAGAACTCGGAAATGTTGTGCTTGTGATAGACGAACTTCACAACATAATGGGAGCAGGGGAAGTCCATGGGGGCGTAATGAACGCCGCCAATATTCTGAAACCCGCACTCGCAAGAGGTGGAATCCAGATAGTCGGGGCTACAACACTGGACGAATACAGAAAGCATATAGAAAAAGACGCAGCTTTGGAAAGGCGGTTCCAACCTGTTCTTGTGGAAGAGCCGACGGCAGACGAGAGTGTTGAAATACTGATGGGAATCAAGTCGTATTATGAGGAATACCACAAAGTCAGGATTTCGGAGGAAATAGTCAAAAGAGCGGTTGCATTGTCGGAAAGGTATATTACGGACCGATATTTGCCGGACAAGGCTATCGATGTATTGGATGAGGCAGGATCGCGTGCCAATCTAAAGAATAAGGGAATTGTTGAATTGCAGCATCTAAATGATGCCCTCAAGAATCTGCATGAAAAAATGGAAGACGCCGCAACAATGGAGAACTATGAAAAAGCCGCGGAATTCAAGGCCGAGGAATGCAGACTTATGGAAAAGATAAAGTCCATTGAGGAAGAAACTTCAGATGTCGAAATAACAATTGACGACATAGGGTATGTTATCGAGGCGTGGACAAAAATTCCCGTTCGGAGCGTCACTGAAAACGAAGCCGAAAAACTTATGCGCCTGGAGGAAAGGCTCCACAAGAGAGTGGTTGGGCAGAATGATGCCGTTGAGAGTGTTTCGAGAGCAATAAGAAGAAATCGTCTTGGTTTCAGAAAACGCAAGAAACCTTCATCTTTCATATTCGTGGGACCAACCGGCGTAGGAAAGACAGAACTGGTGAAATCGCTTTCAGCAGAGCTTTTCGGAAGCGAGGAAGCATTGATAAGACTTGACATGAGCGAGTACATGGAAAAGCATACCGTCTCAAAACTCATTGGGGCGCCTCCGGGATATGTAGGCTACGACCAGGGAGGCCAATTAACCGAAAGGGTCCGAAGGAAGCCTTATTCAGTAATCTTGCTTGACGAAATAGAAAAGGCGCATGGAGATGTATTCAACATGTTGCTTCAAATACTCGAGGACGGCAGGCTCACAGACAGCCAGGGAAGAACAGTCAGTTTTGAGAACACAGTCATAATAATGACATCAAATGCCGGAACGGGACTCAAGTCGGCAGGCATAGGATTTGAAAAAAGAGGAGACCGGGCTGAAGAGGAAAAAGTCAATGATGCGCTCAGAAAAATATTCAGACCTGAATTTCTGAATCGGATTGATGAAATAATAGTTTTTTCAAAATTGACCGAAGAACAGCTCAAGAAAATACTCGAGCTCATGCTGCGCGAGGTGGAGATGGAAATAAGGGAAAAAGGCATCGAATTGGAAGTATCGCAAAGTGTTCGTGATTTTCTTATCGAAAAGGGTTACAATGATAAATATGGGGCGAGGCCTCTGAGGAGAGCCGTGCAAAAGTATATAGAGGATGAACTCGCTGAAAACTATCTAAGAGGCAAACTGGAAAAAAAGACAAACCTGTCGATGGATATGAAAGACGGAGCGCCTTCGATAATTGAATAGGATTTGAAACAAAAGAGTGAACGGATTCGTCTATAATGGAGAAGCCGAGAAACGCGGATTCAAGCAAAGGGGGTTGCCGTGAAAAAAAAATCAATTTTGACAGCATTGACAATCATGCTTGTTTTTTCATCAATAGGAGCGGCATACGCCCAAATGGAAGAACAAACTTTGCCTGATTACTGGGATGAATTCTTTAGCGAACCCATAATGTATAATTTCTATATAAACAACGAACAGACAGACTATACCATGGGAAGGCCATATATCAACAAAGACATGATAGTAATGGTCCCTCTAAGAGTTTCCGTGGAAAAAATGGGCTACAAGGTTGTTTGGAACAACAATATTAGAACAGTGATAATATACAATGACCAATCAATGTATATACTGAAAATAAACAAAAACAGATACTACAGCCGCTACAATTCATCTGCAGTCCTTTCTAAGGAACCTGTGATAATGGATTCAAGAACCTATGTTCCCTTGGAATTCTTTACCACGCTTATGAAGATTGATGCCAAAATAGATTCTGACGGAAACCTGTTGATACAGTACTGAAAAAGAGATCCCGCATAATTAAATGTGGGATTTTCTATTGCAAAAGAAGGAATTACGCTGTTTGAAACATAAATAAAGTTATAAAATGTAAAAAAACCTGTTTTAAAACAAATGAGGAGGCGCCGGTTTGAAAAACACCATTTACGAGTCAAAGGATTATAAAATAAAACTATTGGACGAGAAACATGATATTGACGAATTGCAAAGCCTTTGCCGAAACTGCAGTGACTACTACGACCTCCATGGAATTGAGGAGATAGGAAATGAAACGGTTCTGGATTTTTTCAATGAACTTCCGAACGGCAAGAAAAAGGAAGACAAGTTCGTGCTCGGATTGTTCAAACAGGAAAATCTGATCGGGGTGATTGAGGGCGTGAAAGACTATCCCATTGAAGGGACCTGGTTCATAGGACAGATGATGGTGGACGGTCAAAAAAGAGGCAGTGGGCTCGGAGCCTCGTTTTTCGATGAGTTTCAAGACTGGGCGGAAGACAACAGGGTTGAAACATTGCGTCTTGCTGTAATGTGCGACAATACGCTTGCGGAAAAATTCTGGAAAAGAAGGGGATTTGAATTTCGTGAACAGAAAAGCGATATGGAAATTGGCAACATCAGAGCGGATTTGAATGTATATGAGAAGAAACTAAAATAGCTTATATAAAAGAATATATTGTTTACACCTTTTGTTTGTGTTAATATCTTTATTATAAATAAAAATAGCGTTTGGATGAAGGTTCCGGAAGCCACAGGCGACCGGTCCCGGACAGACCTCTGGAGAGACTCTCAGGAGCACCGAAGGGGAAAGCCGTAAATGGTGAAACTCTCAGGTAAAAGGACAGGGGATTCGCATAAGCACGGCATAGCTATGCTTATTATCGATTTCCGGCTCCGAGAGACTGTTTTTACGGTCTTTTTTTTATTACAAAACTAGGAGGAAAGAAGATGAAAGTTGTTATAACGGTTATAGGAAAGGACAAAACGGGGATAATTGCCAATGTGTCAAAGACGCTTTGGGAGAACGGAGTCAACATACTGGACATAAGCCAGACCATAATGCAGGAATATTTCGCTATGATAATGATGGCCGACATTTCAGGAATGGAAATATCATTTGACGAATTGAAAAAAAAGCTTGGGATGGTGGGAGCGAGCATAGAGATGGACATAAGAGTTCAGAATGAAAAAATCTTCAAGGCGATGCACCAGATATAAGGAGGAAAAGAAATGAACCAATATAAAAAGATAATGGAAACAATACAAATGATAGACCGCGAAAAACTTGACATACGAACAATAACAATGGGAATATCCCTCCTCGACTGCTGTGACGGAGACGGGGAAAAAGCCCGAAGGAAAATGTATGAAAAGATAGTGCGGAAGGCGGAAAAACTGGTGGCGACAGGAGAGGACATTGCAAGCAAGTATGGCATACCGATAATAAACAAGAGAATTTCGGTGACTCCAATTTCACTTGTCGCGGGAGCGTCAGCAGACGAAAGCTACGTGGCTTTTGCCGAAATGATGGACAGGGCCGCGAGGGAAACAGGAGTCAACTTCATAGGCGGATTCTCCGCCCTTGTACAGAAGGGCTTTTCAAAGGGAGACAAAATACTCATAGATTCCATACCGGAAGCCCTTTCGGTAACCGAGAGGGTTTGCTCTTCTGTGAATGTCGGCAACACCCATTCCGGAATAAACATGGACGCAGTGAAGTTGATGGGTGATGTAATAAAGAGGACTGCTTACCTTACAAGGGAAAACGACAGCATAGGCTGCGCGAAGCTGGTGGTCTTTTGCAACGCGGTTGAGGACAACCCCTTCATGGCTGGAGCATTCCATGGGACAGGAGAGGCGGACAGCGTAATAAATGTTGGCGTGAGCGGTCCAGGGGTAGTCAAATCGGCCCTTGAAAAGGTCAGGGGGGAGAGCTTCGATCAAGTAGCGGAGACGATAAAGAAAACGGCTTTCAAGATAACAAGGGCAGGACAGCTTGTGGCAAGGGAGGCGGCAGAGACTCTGGGCGTGCCGTTTGGGATAGTTGACCTTTCCTTGGCTCCAACACCGGATGTGGGAGACTCGGTTGCAAGAATATTTGAAGAGATGGGTCTTGGGGCAGCGGGAACCCATGGCACAACGGCGGCGCTTGCAATGCTAAACGATGCGGTGAAAAAAGGCGGCATAATGGCGGCCGAACATGTTGGAGGGCTCAGCGGCGCATTCATCCCTGTAAGCGAGGACGAGGGGATGATAGAAGCCGTAAGGAGCGGCGCACTGTCCCTTGACAAGCTCGAAGCCATGACATGCGTGTGCTCGGTGGGTCTTGACATGATTGCGATACCGGGGGACACACCGTCTGCCAGCATTTCCGGAATGATTGCCGACGAGGCCGCAATAGGAATGATAAACAACAAGACAACGGCCGTAAGGGTTATTCCCGTGCATGGAAAAGGCTTCGGAGAAGAAGCGGTATTCGGAGGCCTTCTCGGTACAGCGCCCATAATGAAGACAAATCCATTCTCGAGTGAATTGTTCATAGCGCGCGGAGGCCGAATCCCGGCTCCTGTCCATAGTTTCAAAAACTGATTGAAGCATCCCTCTTTTACTTGCCGCAAATTGGTGCTAAAATTGAATGGGCAAAACAAAAGGGGGACACCATGAAAGCATTTGTCGGTGTAAAAGAATTGAAAGCAATGATTAAAAAAGGCGCAGTCAAAGTAATTGACTGCCGTTTCGACCTGTTCGATCCCGAATATGGCGCCAAGGCCTATATGGAAAACCATATGGAAGGCGCCTTTTTCATGGACGTCAACAAGGACATATGCGGAGAGGCAAAGAAATTCGGCGGAGCCAGGCCGGACATATACCTGGGGCTTTGAGTTTTCCGTGCTCGGCAAACATGGACGGCGAATGCAGACTGAAGAACAAGGAATTGCTTGCGGAGATATACAAACCTCTGGAGGTTGCAGACCAGATAATAAGCTATTGCGGCAGTGGAATAGCAGGAGCCCGGAATTTCGTGGCGCTCATGGAGCTTGGCATGCCCGTAAAGCTTTATGCCGGCAGCCTCAGCGACTGGATCTCATACGATGAAAACGATGTGGAAACAGGAGAGTAGAAAAAACTAAAAAGGGACAGACATTTTTTACTCCATTTTTGAAACATGTTTAGCAGGCAGGAAAAAACTAACAGCATGCAGCATGCAGTGGGCAGTTTGCAGTAAGAGATTAAAGACTACCACAAAAGATTAAAGAGCAGATATCAGTTGTTAGCTGTCAGGAGAGGATTAAAAGCAAAGAGCAAAGAAAGAGAAAAAAGCAAAAAAATATTGATGCCAGATATCAGCTGTCAGGAAAAAACTAACAGCAGGCAGCTTGCAGCGAGCAGGAAGAACAGTAGGAAGTGGAAAGCAGTAAGTAGAAAGAAAAAATATAAGCAAAAGCAAAAAAACAAAAAAGAAAAAAACATTTTTTCGCATTTGGGTTTTAAATCATTTGGTTTTTAGACGTTTTTGCATTTCCTGCACACAGCACACTGCCAACTACCAACTGCTTGCTGCCGAAGTTGAAAGTGAGCAGTAAAAGATAAAAGTAAAAGGAAAAAAACAAATCGGGCACGATGGGAATATTCAAATCCCATCGTGCCCGATTATTTTTATGTTTCAGTTTTAGTATCCCAAATCCTTGTTTACGATGAAGACCTTTATCCGTCCTTTTGCTCCCTGTCTCTTTATGAAGACGAAGGCGTTGCAAATTCTTTCAGGGCTGGAGCAGTCAGTGCAGTATCCAAGATCGGTGCATGGAGTTTTGCGTGAAAGGCGCTTGGCGTTTGCAGGGCCGGATGTTTCGCAGTTTCTGTTTATTGCCTCATCCTCGGTTGCCACAAGCTTGTTCCTTCCTACAATTACAAAGACATTGTCCGGACCGAAAATCATTGCGGCAGTCCTGTTTCCTCTCCCGTCGACATTGTAAAGGGCTCCGCTTTCTGTAACAGCGTTTGTGCTTGTGAAGTAGCAGTTTGCCGAAAAGGAGTCTCTGAAAAGTTGTGTGATGTCGTCTGGAGTAAGCCCTTCCGCGTAACGGTCGAGAAATTCGAATTTGCCGCTTCTAAGGAAGTCGATTACCCCGGTCTCAAAGAGCGTCATCGATCCTCCAACTGAGACGACGGATCCGGGAGTCACCATTTCTTCCAATTTTTCGAGCAATTCCTTTTCGTCTTCAACAAGATAACCTTCCATGTTGTTCTTTTCGAGGTTTTCAATTGTTCTTTCTATTCTTTTTTCATATAGCCAATCCATATTCTGGTCCATTGCTGCGCCTCCTTGATATATTGAATTAATTTCACTATAGTTTAATTATAATTCATAAAGTGGGGTACGGGAAGGAATGAAGGATATTTTGTGTAGTTTTGATTTTCGATTCGGTCGGAAATAGCCGGTTGCGGTTTGATCTCTTGTTGAAACTTGTTGCAAAAGGTATTAAGGAAACAGATAATGTTGATATGGAACGGAATTTGAAGCAAGACGAGAATATTTGACCAGTTGAAGTTTGAGAATTCGAAGATAAAAAAGATTATACAAGGAGGCAGGCATGAGACTGGCAACAATTATAATAAAGGGGAAAGAAATTGGTGGAGTTGTGGTTGAAAAAGGAGTTGTGCGACTCGACACATTGAATGAAAAAACCGGGAAGAATTTACCGTCAGACATTTTCAGTTTAATCAATGAAGGCAAATTGGAAAAACTGAAAGAATGGTATTGCAACGGCGGCAAAGAGGAACTTGAATGGATGGCGGAAGAGACCATTCCTTTTGAGGATGTGAAATACGGACCGCTGTATAGAAATCCTAAAAAGATATTCGGTATAGGATTGAACTACAGCGATCATGCTGCCGATTTGTCAGAGAAGGCCCCTAACACCGAACCGGCAAGTTTCTTTAAGCCTTCAACAACAATAATTGGAATGGGCGATGAAATAAAAATTCCTCTCCAATCCGATAAAACTACAGCCGAGGCCGAACTCGGAGTAATCTTCGGCAAAGCCTGTGAAAACATTGAAAAGGAAGACTGGCTGGACTGCGTAGCAGGATATACGACCATACTCGATATGACGGCGGAGGATATTCTTAGAAGGAACCCGAGGTATCTTACAAGAGTAAAAAGTTTTGAAACATTCTTCAGCTTCGGGCCCCATTTGGTGACACCTGATGAAGTTGAAGATGTAATGAAACTTGAAGTGGCAACTGTTATAAATGGGCGGGTGCATGCTGCAAACACCGTATCGAATATGACATTTCCCCCTAACTTTCTTGTATCATTCCATTCAAAGGTAATGAAGTTTCTTCCCGGGGACATACTTTCAACGGGGACGCCCAGAGCAGTCCACATAAACGAGGGCGACGAAGTCGAATGCAGAATAACGGGATTTGAAGCATTGAAAAATCCTGTTGTTGATAAAAAACTGCATAAATGAATAAAGTATGTTTCTATTAAGATCGAAAAGCACTGAAAAATTTTTTTCGAAATCAAAGCCGACGCAAATGTAATCAAATTGTAACAAATAACATCTGTATTTATCGGTCTTTTTCTGATAGTATTTGTCCTTGTAATAAACATTGAGGGGTGATGCAAATGGCTGCAAAAATTAAATCAAACAAAATATTGGTCGATATTCTGGTTTTGGGAACCGGATGCTTGATGCTGGCTTTTGCCATTGCATCAATACTAAAGCCAAACGGACTTGTGACTGGTGGATTCACCGGAATGTCCATCATTTTAGGATATCTTTTCAATATAAACTACACGTTTATCTACTACGGATTCTCCTTGTCGGTCATGCTTGCCGCTTTCATTTTTCTGGGCAAGAAAAATGCGCTGAAAATACTTTTGATATCAGTGATATTTCCCATGGTTCTTATTGCTGTCGACAATGCAGGAGTTCCCTTTATTGAGAACGACCTTTTTTTGGGGGCGATATATTTCGGAGTCATAGGTGGACTGGGAGCGGGGCTTATCTTTAAAAGGGGTTTTTCCACGGGAGGAACTGATACAGTTGCACAAATTCTCCACAAGAAGATTTTTCCTTTCATAAGTTTAAGCCAGATAATATTTGCAATCGACATATTCGTAATTGCATTTGCGGCTTTGGTTTTTGACAGAAATGTTGCCCTTTATGGAATAATATCCAACTATGTTTTTGCCAAATCGACTGATCTGGTGCTTTTCGGATTTGGATCGAAGAAACTCAAAGTCGAAATTATCAGCGAATACAGCGAACAAATTGCCGATTACATCATGAATACAATGGGGCGGGGCTTGACAATCTTCGATGTTACCGGCGGGTACAGCAAGGAGACGAAAAGCAAAATCTTGACCATTTGCTCCCCGAGGGAGACTATGATCATAAAACGATTCATTGCGGACATTGACGAAAAGGCGTTTGTCTACGTATTGCCCGTGGTTTCGGTGTGGGGCGAGGGAAACGGTTTTGACAGGCTCCAGGAGGAATCGTAAAGTCAACAAAAAATCGTAAGGGCCCATCCTCTTTGTGAGGATGGGCTTTTGTTTTTTAAAACTCACGTTTTTTGTAGAATCTCAGTGAAAAGAAGTATGAAGTCATTCCGGCAATGCTTATGAAAACTGCCATGAATAAGGTTATCTGCAGCCCAGTAGCGGAATTGAGGTTCCTTATCCAAAGAGGCGCTTCTCCTTTAATGAATAATTTTCCGATTATCGTTGGAATCATGAATACGGCAAAGAATATAGCAAAGTTAACCAGCTTGGCCTTCAAATACCCAACCTTGAAATAGACGGGCAGATAAATGAAAACCACCAGGCATATGGACCATGTTGCAATAGCAAAATCGAAAAGGGAAATCGGCCGCATGTCAGGAAAGAATCCGGTCAATCTCATCACAAGACCGCTGAGAGCCATAAGCATTGAAGACAATGCTATGAATACAAAAAGCGAAATATACCTTTCGGCGACAATGTCCCGCCTCTTCAAGGGAAGGCTGTTCAGCAACGTGTCGCTCTTGTTCATGTTGTCGTAGGCAGTGCTGTACATTACAAGCAGATAAGATATCATTGTTATTCCCATTACATAAATCATTTGGGCTTTCATGTCTGTCCTCGAGAATACGAAGAATATCATGAAGCTGTATAAAATCATGATCCACAAATTCCTTTTAAGCAGCATGTAGTCCTTTTTTAGAAGATTAAGCATTTGAATTCCCCCTCACAGTGTAAAGCATTATGTCGTCTATGTTAGGGTTTTCCATTACGGTTCTTTCTCCGTCGAATAGTCGGATTGCCTCATTTCTTTTGAACAGCGCTGAAAATCCGTATTTGTCACGCCTGAATCCAACAAGCCCTTCGTATTTTTCCATCGGATCAAACAGGTCGTTTGGCCCCTTTATCACCGCATAGTCTTCGAGTGCCGAATGTTTTTCCTTGCTGAATACGAGCTTGCCGTCATTTATGAATGTGACATAGTCCGCCGAGCGTTCGAGGTCTTGCGTTATGTGCGAGGAAAAGAACACCGAGCGCTTCCCGTCCTCAATGACTTCTGACAGTATGTCGAGGATTTCACTTCTGAAAATGGGATCGAGGCCGGATGTGGGCTCGTCCATTATTATCAGCTCCGGTTCATGCGACAGAGCAAGAGCAAGAGAAAATTTTGTCTGCATCCCGCGGGACAATTCTTTGATTTTCTTTTCGGGATTCAATCCGAATCTTTTCATATAGCTGTAGAAAAGACCATCGTCCCATGTGGGATAATAAACAGACAGAACGGACTTCATCTTTTCCATTTGAAGATCGTCATAAAAATGGTTTTGGTCGTAAATGAAGCCGATGCGTTCCTTCACAGCTTTTTCATGCTTTTGGTAGTCTTTTCCGAAAAGATGGATGCTTCCCGAGTCTTTTTTGACAAGATTCATTATCAGCTTTATAGTCGTGCTTTTTCCTGCGCCGTTTGGACCGATGAAGCCCATTATATAGCCTTTCTTGAGGGAAAATGACAAATCGTCGAGTTTGAATCCCTCATAATCTTTTGTTAGGTTTTTCACTTCAATTATGTTGTCCATTCTAATCCTCCTCAATCAACTCAATCATTTCCGAGAGGTCTTTGGAAGTGAGGCCTATCATGTGTGCCTCTTTCAGTACCTCGGAAAGCTTGGACTCGATTTTTCTCATTCTTTGTTCGAAAATAAGTTCCTTGTTCTGAGCTGCCACAAAAGAGCCTTTTCCGGCAACCGTATCGATGAAACCGGCGGCATCCAACTCTTCATAAGCCCTCTTGGTAGTTATAACGCTTATTCTCAAGTCTTTTGCAAGACTTCTTATAGAAGGAAGAGCATCACCTTCCGACAAGGATCCTTTGAGAATATGTTCCTTCAATTGATTTGATATTTGCATATAAATCGGGTTTTTGCTCGAATTTGAAATGACAATATCCATGTATAGGCCCCTTCGTTCATACTGTATATAACGTTTATACACAGTATGAACGCAATTGAAGGTTTTGTCAATACAAAAAAGAAAAAAAGGATTTTTAACAAAGTAATCTAATTATTATCAATAAGGTTAAAAGTATGAATACAGGAGGGAATAATGGAAAACTTGTACGAAAAGGTGAAAGAATCCGCGGCATATATAGAAAAAAGAATGACGGCTAGGCCCAAAACAGGGGTGATACTCGGATCCGGGCTGGGGGGCTTCGGAGAGTCCATAGAGAAATCGCTTGAGATCGGCTATTCTGACATTCCACATTTCCCAGTGTCGACAGTTAAAGGGCACGAGGGCAAACTCATCTTCGGTAAAGTCGGGGAAACAGATATTCTTGCGATGAATGGCAGATTCCATTTCTATGAAGGGTATTCCATGAAACAAGTTGTATATCCGATTTATGTAATGAAATCATTGGGCTTGAAAACTATGATAGTCACTAATGCATGCGGAGGAATCAATAGAGGATTCAAACCCGGAACGCTCATGATAATCGAGGACTTCATAAACATGTTCAAAGACAATCCGTTAATTGGCATCAACGATGAGCGATTCGGCACGCGTTTTCCGGACATGTCCGAGCCCTATTCAAAAGAACTGATTGCCATCGCGGAAAGCGCGGCCAAAGGGCTTGGAATCCCATACGAAAAGGGCGTTTATGCCGGAGTGACTGGGCCATACTATGAAACGGCGGCGGAAATCAGGATGCTGAGTACAATGGGTGCTGACGCAGTGGGCATGTCTACGGTTCCGGAGACCATAACGGCAAACTATCTTGGAATAAAGGTCTTTGGCATATCCTGCGTAACCAACATGGCAACAGGTATAAGAAAACAAAAGCATTCCCATGAAGGAGTTGTAGAGACTGCAAATGCGGCTTCAGTTAAACTTGGCAAATGGGTGGAAGCAGTCATAAAAGAAATTTGAAAAAATAATAAAGTCCGCCTTTGTTGAAAGGCGGACTTTATTATATAATCAGTCTTAGAAGTGCGAAAGCGAAGGAGCCGAGGATTTTATGGAAAGAAGATACCGGATTTCCAAACTTAAGGGAGAATTCATCAACAAAGAGACAGAAAAAGAATACTCCCTGTTTTATACAGAAAAAACAATACCGATAACCAGACGAATAATAATGATAGTGGCTTTTATGAACTTCCTTTTCATTTTGCCCGATTATTTTACGCTTGCAAACACAGAATTATTTGTAAAGGTTATATTCTACAGATGCGTATTCTTTATCGGATTCCTGATTTTTTACCGTTGGTTCGATTACAGTGACAATTATGCCGACTATTTTAAAGGATTGACCTTGATGGAGCTTTTTGCCATCTCTTCATTTCTGCATATATATTGGATTTACCAACCGGTCAATTTCCTTATCCAGACTATGGGTCTATTTTTGACAATGGTTGTTTTGGTAACAATCCACAACCGTTGGATTTACGTATTGATAGTAAACATATTCATGATGACAGGGTTTTTGGCAATTACGCTGATTGGGGAAAAGGAACCGGATGTTTCGATAGTTTTAGCTGTGGCGATATATGGCGTTTTAATGGCATCATTTCTTTTATTCCGGGATTACGAGATAAATGTATATAAAAGAAGGCAGTATGAAAGTAGAATGGCACTCAAGAAAGTTTCGATTACGGATTCTTTGACCGGAGCTTTGAACCGGGGTGCATTTGAAAATGAATTGGAAAAAGCGTTGGAAAGATGGCAAAGGCATGGAAACATTTTTTCCATTGTGATGTTCGATGTCGATGATTTCAAAACAGTCAACGATACTCACGGGCACATGGAAGGCGACCGTGTATTGAAAGAACTTTCGGAGATGGTTATTAAAGAGACACGCAAAATAGATGTTTTCGCAAGATGGGGCGGCGAGGAATTTGTGATGATACTCCCGGAAACCGATACCGATACGACACTAAAATTCGTTGAAAGAATAAGAATAAAGATAAAGGAAAATAGCTTTGGCAAATCTAATATAACTTGCAGTTTCGGGGTTACCCAAATAAGGGAAAACGATACAGGCGAAAGCATTTTTTTGAGGATGGACAATTATCTATATCTTTGCAAGAGGCGAGGCAAGGATATGGTTTATCATGATTTTTAAAAGATGCAAAATGAAATAGGGGGGATTTACATGGGAATTGAAAGCGTAAGAAAAGAATTTGATGAAAAAGGGTTTAGATACAAAATCATTGAATTCGAGGAGAGCACTGCTACGGTTCAGCTGGCTGCCGATGCGCTTGGCGTGGAGCCGGGCATGATTGCAAAGACAATGGCATTCGACCTTAAGGATGAGGACATTTTGGTTCTCATGAAGGGCGATACTAGAATAGACAACAAGAAATTCAAGGCGGAATTCGGTAAAAAGGCAAAGATGGTTCCTTCCGAAGTGATAGAGGAAAGGACTGGACATCCAATGGGTGGAGTATGCCCTTTCGGAAACGACAAGGGACTCAGAGTTTTTGTCGATGAAAGCCTTAAGATTTACGATGTGGTGTATCCTGCTGCAGGTTCGAGGCATTCGGCTGTCGAGATAAGTGTTGATGCATTGGCTGAATATGCAGGCAACAGATGGGTCTCTATAGGAAAGGAGTAGCCATGGCAAGGGAAATGAGAAGGCAGGATAGAAAAGTTTCAGATGAAAAGGCATGGGAAATGCTTGAAGAGGCAGAATGGGGAATTCTGTCCCTGGCTTCATCAGACGGCGAGCCTTATGGAGTGCCCCTGAATTTTGTATGCCAAGAAAAGTGCATTTACATACATTGCGCAATTGAAGGAAAAAAGATCGACATAATAAAAGAAAACGAAAAAGCTTCATTTTGCTGTGTCCTTTCCGCAAAGGCAATCCCGGAGAAATTTACGACTGCCTACGCAAGCGCAATTGCTGGAGGAAAGGTTGAAATTGCATCGGATGAAGAAAAGAGGAAGGCCCTAAAACTTTTGATTGAAAAGTATTGTGTGGGCTTGGAGAAGGAAGGGCTGGATTATATAGACAGGCTTTACGGAAAGACGGAAGTTATAAAGTTTTCGGTTGAATCCATTTCCGGGAAATCAAACATATAGCCGTATCAAAAAGCACTGCATGGAATAATCCATGCAGTGCTTTTTTAAACAAATCATAATTTTGATTTTTCATAGTAGCCTTTCATAGTTTCTTCAGGAACCATGCTTCCACCGGTTGCCCAGGGAAGGTGCAGAATATTTTTTGCTTTCAAACCGTGTTTTTTCAGGTATTCTTTTCCCTTTTCGCTGTTTTCAACGACGCATGGTCCGGAAAAACCGGCAAGTGCGGAAGGTTCAAGCCATATGTCTTCGCTGTCCGCGAGGATTCCAAGAAGTCTGTAGAGGTGTTCGTCGGTCGAAGTAAATATTCCGCTTATGAGTTTTTCCATGGTTTTGCCGACAAAACCGGAAGGCCTTCCAACGGCAAGCCCGTCCGCATCGGTAAGATTGTCTATGGCAAAATCCTGAACCGACACTTTTTCGTGAAGGCCCGTCATCATTCCTATCAGCATGCAGGGGGAATGGGTCGGCTCTGCAAAAAAACAGTGTACATAATCACCGAATACGGCTTTAAGCCCGAATGCCACACCTCCTGGACCTCCGCCAACCCCGCATGGGAGATATACGAAAAGAGGATGCCTTTCGTCTATTGTGATTTCAAGCTCTTCGAACTGCTTGGCAAGACGCAGAGCAGCCACCGAATATCCCAAGAAAAGAGTTTTCGAATTTTCATCGTCAACGAAGTGCATTGACGGGTCGCCCTCGGATTGGCGGCGCCCCTCCTTCACGGCAAGGCTGTAGTCGGAATCGTATTCCATCACGGTTACGCCTTTGCTCCGCAAAAGGCTCTTCTTCCATTCCTTGGCGTCTGCCGACATGTGGACAAAAACGCGGAAACCCAGTTTGGCGCTCATTATGCCTATGCTAAGGCCCAAGTTGCCGGTGGATCCCACAGCAATGGAATATTTCGAATAGAACTTTTTGAAGCTATCATCAGCCAATATGGAATAGTCGTCATCGGGCCGGAGCAGGCCGTTTTCAAAAGCCAAATCCTCCGCGTGCTTCAGAACTTCATAAATGCCTCCCCGGGCCTTTATTGAGCCGGATATGGGCAGATGGCTGTCGCACTTTACCATAAGGGAGCCCTCCAGCTCGGAATCGCAGAAATCCTCCAAAGAGCTTTTCATAAAAGGGAGTTCCCTTAGAGGCGATTCGATTATGCCTCGGGAGGGCGAAGTTTCAGGAAAAACCTTTTCAAGATAAGGAGCGAACCTTTTCAATCGAGCTGAAGCTTTTTCAATATCTTTCATGGAAAGGCTTATTTCATCAAATGCTCTATTGCATGGGCCGTAAAGAGGATTGATCCAGAAGACCTCATTTGTCTTGACGATTTCATTCAAGATCGGATGCTTTCTTGTCCAGTAATCCATGCTTTCCCCCAAAATTTTATCCATGAAACATCTCTCCTTTCATAATTGTTTTATCATTATTTGAATTTCATAGAATGACGTTTATGCGGTTTCCGTCAAGATGGCATGATATGTTGTCAAATGCAATGACGGCTCTTCTTTCCAAAGCTTCGACTGTCGCGAAAGCCACATGCGGAAGTACAGTTGTGTTAGGCGCGTCGAAAAGAGGATGGTCCGCTGGGATCGGCGGTTCCATTTCGAAAACATCTATTCCGGCTCCCGAAAGCCTGCCATTCTTCAATGCGCCTGCAAGCGCTGCATTGTCAACAATCGGTCCTCTCGCTGTGTTTATGAGTACCGCCGACGGTTTCATCGAATCTATCAAATCCTTGCTTGCCAGTTTTACTGTATGTTCATTTAGCGGCACATGGATGCTTACGATGTCGCTTTCGCTGAAGACATCAGAAAGACTCTTGTAGGTTATATCCAGACATTCGGCCTCTTTTTTCTTGCTGCGGCTATAGGCGATTATATTCATGCCGAAGGCTTTTGCCAAGGCGGCTGTCTCCATGCCGATTGCGCCAGTTCCGACTATTCCCAAAGTCTTGCCTTTAAGCTCCCTTCCAACATGCCCTGCGCGGGTACCGCCTGTTCGAGTTATTTTGTCGCAAACCGAAACATGCCTGTAAACAGATATCATCAGTCCTATTGCGAGTTCGGCGACTGCCGGAGTCGAATAGCCAGCGCAATTGCTTACGGGGATTTTTCTTTCACGGCAAGCATCCAAATCCACATGGTCCACTCCGGTAAAAGCCACCGAAATGAATTTGAGATCAGGCAATGCTTCTATTACCTGTCGCCTAAGAGGGCTGTTTGCAATTATCAGAATGTCTGCGTCCTTGCACCTTGAAATATATTCCGCATCATCGCAGGGCGGAGTTTCAAATACGGTCAGATTGAATTTTCCTGAAAGTTTTTCGCTTGCAATGGCGTTGATGATTTCTTTGGAAATTCCCAAAGGTTCTATTATAACAATATTCATCCAAATTACCTCCAATATATTTATGTCTATTTTATTATAACAAAATTCATTGGAATATTCGAAGGTTGATGAATGATTAGCAGAGCCGGCATTGACCGTATTTGTGGTATTATAAAAAGAAAAGAAAAGGAAGGCAGACATGGACAAAAAAGAATTCGCGATTCCTAAAATTTGCGGCGCAATAAACGGTCAGACGGTAAAATCGGTTGAGATTCAATTTTCGGTTGCTGAAAAAACGAAAATAGACATTCTTGAATGGCGCATTGACTCCATGGCTTTTACATATGAGGATTTTATTGATAAAAAGGGAAAAATAAAAGATTGCATAAAGATATTTAAAGAAAGCCGAAAGCCCATTATTCTTACCTTGAGGAGCTCTCTTGAAGGAGGACTTTTCGTTGGAGATACAAATGAATACTTTAGAATCCTCGAGGATATGGTCGAAAGCTTTAATTTTTCGATGGTAGACATAGAATACTCGAGGTGGATGGAGTGGAAAAACAGACAAGGGGGAATTTTGCCTTTAAATAACACAGACATAATAGTCTCCCATCATGATTTCAAAAGAATGCCCGAAAAAAAGGAAATTCTTGATTTGTTCCAAAGAATGGCCAAACTTGACGCAAGATTTGTAAAGGGAGCGTTCATGGCAGGGGATTTTTCCGAAACATTGAGGCTTATGGGGGCTGCGAACGAGTTCAAGGGGAAACGACCCGAAAAAGAATTGATATACATGGCAATGGGCGAGGCCGGAATGGCCAGCAGAATCCTCTCGGGAGAAGCGGCGCCGGCAATAACCTATGCAAGCCTGGATATGGAAAAGCCTACAGCACCGGGACAATACAAGCTGGACATACTTGTAGGAATATTGGAATTGCAGAGAAGACAGTCCAAAATCAGTTGAAAGGCAAGGCATAGGCCTTGCAAGCCGGGTAAAAGAGCTTAAAAATGTCAAAAAAATGCAAAACGTGATATAATGTATTCATATAAGCAAAGCGGCACAAAAGGGAAATTCCTTTATGGAGGGATTGTAGATGGATAAAGAAAAACTTGATGGAATAAGGAAAGACATATTTCTTATAGGAATATTGGCAGGTCTGTTCGTGAGCAGCTTCTTCAATTATCTTTTGTTTCACAGCCTTGTTGGAATTTACAGCATAACAATAGCGTTTGCCGTATTCATGATTGCATGGAACTCAAGAAAATACAACGAGGGAAGCTATATAATATTCATTGGGATAGCATATCTTTTCATTGGATTCTTAGACCTTATGCATCTGTTTGCATTCAAGGATTTTACTGTTTTTACGCAGAAACATTTTGCCGGGCAGTTTTGGGTTGCGGCCAGGGGCATGGAAAGCTTGACGCTTCTGATAGCCTTCAATTTCAATAAAAGGCTAAAAAAACGCATAAACTATGAAATGGTGTTTTCAATATATTTTACAGTGACGCTTATAATTTGCACAAGCATACTTAATTTCAACACTTTTCCGTTATGTTGTATTGAAGGAGCAGGGTATACACCGTTTAAATTGTGGTTTGAAGCGGTGATAGTGCTTATGCTTTTGGCTGCTTGGTTTGCAATAGACAAAAATAGACGGGAAGTGGGGGAAAAGGCTTACCCTTTCTTTGTATGGGCAATTGTATTTACATTGCTTTCAGAGCTTTCATTTCTGATAGATGCTGGAAACCAAGGGCTTTTAAATCTGGCAGGCCAGTTCATGAAGCTGTCGTCTTTTTACATGATTTACAAAGTGGCGATAGATTTGGGTATAAGGAAGCCTCACGATGCATTTTTCAGGGAACTCAAGCAAAATGAAAATTCACTCAAAGATGTCGCTCTGATCGATTTGGAAACCGGTCTTTTCAATAATCAGGCATATCAGCGAATAAAAGGCAAACTGTGGATTTTGTTCAAGAAATGCAGAACAACAGTCGGAATAGCACTTTTGTCAATCAGTGATATTGAAAAACTGGAACTGGAATACGGGAAAAAGAAATCTCTGAAGATTTTGGATGAATTGGTAGAGATAATAATGGATGTTATATCTGAAGACCATTTCTTTTTCAGGATTGACACAAACACCTTTTTGATTCTTTTTGGAGAAGACGAGGAAAGAATGAAAAATTATGCCGAGACAATAAGGCTAAGCTTTGTTTCCGAAGTCAAAAGCAAATACGGAATAGAATCGAATTTATATTACGGCATAAGCGAGCGCGATTCATTGTTGACATACAACCTCGACAGTTTGTATGAATCAGCCAATGAGAATCTTTCGAGAAAAAAACTTAGATATGTGATTCAGGAAATGGAATAGAGGTAATAGAAAATCAAGAGGATGATTTTCTGATGGGAGAGGAAAAAGCGATGGAAGCAATAGTTGGATATTTCAAAGACATAAGCAAAATCCCCAGATGTTCCGGGAACGAAAAGGCTGTCAGCGATTTTTTGCTCGATTTTGCTCTAAAATGCGGAATTGAAGCCATTCAGGACGAATATCTCAACATAATAATGAAAATACCGGCGTCAAAAGGGTATGAAGATGCGCCTGTTGTGATGTTGCAGGGACATATGGACATGGTATGCGTAAAGACAGAAGAAACGGTTCATGACTTTGAAACCGATCCCTTGCCCATAGAAGAAAAGGATGGATTCATTTCAGCCGTCGGGACGTCGCTCGGTGCGGACAATGGAATAGCAGTTGCATACATGATGGCCATAGCCGCCGACAACACGCTGAGCCATCCGGAATTGGAGTGCGTGATAACAAGCTCCGAGGAAACCGGCATGGACGGAGTCATAGGGCTGAATACAGAAAAGTTGAACGCAAACATACTCATAAATCTTGATTCCGAGGAAGAAGGAGTCTTTCTTGCTTCGAGCGCAGGAGGAGTCAACAATACAGTAAAACTTAGAGTTGGAATGCAAAACAGGTGCCAGAAGGAGTTTTGCCACGAAATAACAATTAAAGGGCTCATGGGAGGACATTCCGGATCGGAAATAGACAAAGGACGTGCCAATGCAATAAATCTTATAGGGAGGCTTTTAGCCGAACTCGACCCGGATGTCTTTG